>ENA-UESH01000006-UESH01000006.1-human-gut-metagenome-genome-assembly--contig:-NODE-6-length-213285-cov-12.793061_pt1 | contig 213285 bp, 188 predicted proteins | sample MGYA00243001_ERZ508002 | MGnify/ENA primary metagenome ERZ508002 (study PRJEB26167, sample SAMN06115447) | human gut metagenome | host: Homo sapiens | place: China:Anhui | collected 2015-08-07... | reverse complement strand
TATGGCTATGAGTATGAGGTTCTATGCCATCGACAGCTGGCCTGATATCAATGCAGAAATCCGATTGAATGTACGAAAACTCTCAGAAGTAAACGAAACTATCTTATCAGAATTGTATTTGATGAGGGAAAAATCGAATGTGCCCGACCACATCAAAATACACTCAAACGATACTGTTTATATAGTAGAGTATGTAAATTTATTTGAGCGCACTCTTGATTTTTGGAAGAATAAAGATTACAAACAGGAATATTGGTCGGCCCTTTATAAATATAAACAAGAGAAAGGGGAAAAAGACATAATAGTAGAACGGAACTATATTGAATGGCAACATCTGTGTCCTTGTGACCAAAGACGCTTTGACCTATGTGCAAGAATGGATGTTGATGGGTTGCATTTGGAATCTGAAAAGCAAAAGAATTCAATGATATCAGAAAACCCAACAGCATTTACGTTTTTGACGCAAATAATTTTCGAGCCAAATGGCAAGAGCAAAATTACCACAATCAAATTTGATGGCTATGAAGGTATGTTTTAGCGCCGCCATCGCCGGTGTGCAACCATTGAAATACGGTGCGAAAGAGCTCGACCGCGAGAACGGTCTCGACCTCTACGACAGCCACGCCCGCTTCTGCGACTCTATGATCGGCAGGACAACATCCCAAGACCCCCTTGCTGAAAAATACTATGAAATGAGTCCATATTTATGGTGCGCCGCCAACCCGATACGAAATATAGATGAAGGTGGCGACAGTATTGCTGTGCTATATCTCCATGGGTTAGTGGGGCACTTGGCTTTACTAATCCAAAAAGATGATGGGAAATGGGCTTATTATTCCATGAATGGAACCAAAGTTTATAAAAAGACAAGTGGTGGTTTTGGAGGGAAAAATTATCATGATTTAGGAACAAAAACATTTGACAGCCCTATGGCTTTCTTGAATAGCTTCTACAATCAAGAAGGCAAAAATAAACGTGACATACAGGATGACAAAGTCAATAATTATGGCTATGAGGAAGCATATGTGATTCCAACAACACGAAATCAAGATAAAAATATTAGGGAAAGATTCCTACAAGAAACTAGTCAATCATATAATTTAGTAAAAAGACAATGTGCGCAAGTTGTTCAAAGAGCTCTAGAAGCAGGAGGTATTAAAACAACAAATTTGGAATATTTGTATTTTGATGATTCTACCCATACAGAAGCAGTCCCATATATGCCCAGAACCACATTTAGAGCTATTATTGATAACAATTCTAAAGGAATAAACATAAGAAAAAATGGAAAATAAAATGGAAAATAAAATGGAAAATAAAATGGAAAATAAAATTTTAAGACTTACTACATCTTCATTGTTTGCTCTTCAAGGAGCATTTGCGATATTTTGGTCTCTGTATATGTATTTAGAAGTCAATCTGAGGCTAACAGAAATGTTTGTGATAGGCTGCATTTTATTGCTGTTTGCCTTGTTGTTCAATTTTAGAAAACCAATAATAAAAAAAACCGCCTATGCTGTATTGGTGCTTTATACTGTTTTTTTTGATGTTTGTGGGATTATGTTGATAGGGGTTGGCAGTCCTGTAATTTGGATTGCATGGGTTATATTCTTTTTAATCGTTTCAAATTCGGCTCTAATATTGCTTCATTACCTTTCGATACAAATGACAACACTTTTGGTTTTGTCCATGATAATACTTGCCATCAGTTCAATGCTTTGAAATCAACAGGCAAAATTTATGACATTTTTAAAAGGATATGAGATATTTGTGAACAGCCACGTCTATCAGTTAGATTGATTTGTGAGGCGGTTTGTGATTCGGAAAAGAGAAAATAGAGAGGAATTGTTTGTGTTTCTTCCGGATAAGCACTACCTTTAGGTAAAATTTAAATCTGCTATGAAACTGCGATTGCTTTTTATTGTCATTCTGCTGTGTATCGCCGGCGGAGCGTCGGCCGACGATGCCGACCGCCTTATTGCCGACTTCGACAGAAAGGCGGATGTGGCTTCTGCCAATAAGTTTTTTGAGTTTCTCGACCGTCGGGAGTTCACCGACAGCAAAATGGTGTTTTCAAAGGCAGTGCACGCCGACTCTCTGCGTCAGCAAACGTGGTATTGGGCGGCGGAGTGGTACTATGACTGCCAGAACTATTCACTTGCCAGGGACTATGCCAAGCGGGCATTGCCGCTTATGCGCTGGCCAAACCTTGATAAGTCGTGTTGTTTGAATCTTCTCGGCATTATCCATGTGCGTCTTGGCGATTTCAAGACGGCTGTGGAGTATGCCAAGCGATGTGTCGACATCGATATCCGCCTCAATGATCCCGACCGCGTTTCGTCGAGTCTTAACACTCTGGCGGGAGCGTATATGGCGGCAGATCAGCCTCAGGATGCCGAACGCTACATCCTGCGTGGGCTTGAATATGCCGAGCGTGCCGGCAATCCATCGCGTAAGGCTGTGCTGCTCGGGATGGCTTCCGAAATTTATTATAAACTTGGCGATTACAGCAAGTCGGTCGATTATGCCGACCGTGCCTACCGCCTTGATTCTATCGGAGGGCGCGAGGCGAAGATGGCAGTGCGACTGTCGCAGAAGGGCACCGCGCTTGTCGGTCTGAAGAAATATGCCGAGGCCGAACAGGCGCTTCTGAAAGCCATAGCCGGGCTGCGGGCCTCGGGCAACGCCCATTCGCTTGCCATCGACCTTAACCAGTTGGGATTTCTGATGCTCAGACAGGACCGTGAGCGCGAGGCAGTGGGCTATTTCAGCCAGGCAGCCTCGTTGTTTGGCAAAATGGGCGACCTCTATAATCTTGTGAATTCACATAAGGGTCTGTATGAGAGCTACTGGTCGATAAACCCCGACAGTGCGCGGATAGAGCTGGAGCATTTCAATGCGCTGCGCGACTCACTGTATTCCACCGCCACCGCCGACGCTCTCGCCCGCTACAAGACAGAGTTTGACACCGACCGTCTGCGCGAGGAGGTGGAGCGGACTTACGGTGCCCGCCGCCGCGACATCGTGGTTGGTATCAGCGTGCTTGTCGTAGTGATGCTGGCAGGCATCGTGTACCACAAGAGAAGGATGCACCGCTATCGTGCCGAGATGCTCGCGCTGATTCGCGATGTGGAACGCCTCGACGGTACGCCCGAACCGGAAGAAGCGCCGACTGAAGCGGCAGAAAATCCGTTTGAGCGCATAGTTGTCGACACGGTGCGGCAAGGATTGGCAAGCGGAGATGACATCAGTGTCTCCGCCATTGCCTCGCGGCTGAATCTCGGAGAGCAGACCTTCCGCCGGCGTTTTGTGGCAGAGACAGGGAAGCAGCCCAAAACATTTGTTATGGCGATACAGATGGAAATGGCAGCGCGTATGCTGACGTCGGACGCATCGTTGCCAGTCGCCGAAGTGGCTCGTGCGTGTGGCTTTGATGATGCCAGCGCGTTCTCCCACGCATTCAAGAAGGCATATTCCTGTTCGCCCACACAATTCCGTCAGAAACGTGCCTGACTGTGCTTTTTTCAAGTGTTGAAAGGTATTTACAAAAGAATGTAAGATATTTACAAGTCTCTGAAACACATACGGTTGTAAATTTGTCGTCAAGACATAAATTATAATCGTATGAATGAAAACACTAACGCACACAGGAGTTCAGCAACTGCCGGAATGGAGCCGTTGCCGGAACATGTATTGAGGACACGCAAGGCATTTGTTGACCTTGTTGCCAAGATTGTCGCGGATGCCATCCCGTCGCATCGCTACGATGTGGTGGGCATAGCGGAAAGACTTGGGCTGTCGGAGCAAACCTTCCGCCGGCGGTTGTATATCTGCACCAGATATACGCCGAAACAGTTTATCACGAGCATACAGATGCGCGAGGCAGAGCGGCTGCTGTCGGAATATCCCGACGCAAAGGTAAAGGATGTGGCATTCAAGTGCGGCTTCGACGAGACAAGCCCATTCTCGAAGGCATTCAAGAAATGGAGCGGGTACGGCCCGTTGGCATTCCGCAAGCAAAAACGGATAGAGGAAAGCGAGGACTGGGTGCGCCTGCTTGAAAAATACAAATGACGCAGGCAAATTTGTAAGAATTTTACAACAATTAACCTGCTGATTGTGTGTAGATTTGCATTTTGAAGGGATATAGACTTGAATGAATCCTGGATAGAACCTAAAACATAACCAACAAAAAACTATATGAAAAAGAATTACAACCACAAACAGGCGCGATGGCTGTTGGTCGTCGCGACCCTACTGGCATTGTTTGTCGCCAGACCGGTGAAAGCCGAAGACAATGTCTACAATGGCGACGGCTATTCATTGAAGTATATCGCTATTAAGAATCCACCGGAAGGCGAGGAGAAGCGTGCGATTGTCATAGGACTGACAGACGGCACACTGGATTATACAGGACATGTCAACATCCCATCGAAGATTGAAAATCTGCCGGTGCGCCACATCGGAGTGTATGACCGGATGTCGAACAGGGTTGGCTTCCCTAAGGTTTCGAGCATCGACATTCCATCATCGGTGCGGACAATAGGCAGGGGAAGCTTCTATGGCAACTCCAATCTGACCAATGTCAAGATTGCCCGCGGAGGATTGACAGAGATTCTCTCGGAGGCATTTCGAGGGTGTGTCGCGTTGAAAAACATAGAATTGCCCACAACATTGACAAGCATCGGACCGAGTGCGTTTGAGTCTTGTGAAGGATTGGAGAGCATCGTGTTTCCAGAGTCGGTCACCGATCTTCAAGGATGTCTTTCCAACTGTACGTCGTTGACAGAGGTGGCTTTGCCAAAGTCGCTGACCACTCTCGGCGCCGGAATGTTCATAAAATGCACATCGTTGAGGAGAGTCGTTGTGTGGGAAGGCGGCGACGGCATGTCGGTGCCGGCTGCATATCTGAAAATCCCAGCCAGCACGTTCCTCGGGTGCAAAAATCTCGAAGAGGTGGTGTGGAATGCCTCTGTCACTGAAATCGGCAAGAATGCGTTCAACAGTTGCGAGAAATTGAAGAATTATCCCGACATGTCGAAGGTGAAAACAATTTTGAATGGGGCGTTTTCTTATAGTGGCATAGAGACGTTTACAACGCCGGCGTCGTTGGAGCTTATGGTCGAGTCGTTCACTCATAGCCATTGCCTGGAGTCGGTAACGATTACCCATAAAATGACCATCTATGGAAACCTTGCATTTGCCGACTGCCCAAAACTCACGTCGTTTGTTTTCCACGACGACATTGAAAACCTCAATGATGCTTGGTATATGTTCAGCGGTTGCACGGCGCTTGAGGAAATCCGTCTGCCAAAGAAATTGAAGAAAATAGACCGTTACATGTTTGATGGCTGCACAAACCTGAATAGGCTCTACATAGGCGATGCTATTACTGAGATAGAGACAGGGTCTGTCTATGGCACGGCTCTTGAGGAGCTTCATATAGAAGCGGCAACACCGCCAACACAGAAGGTGTCGGAAGGAGTTATCAACAATCCTCCTTTTGACAAATTTGCCTATGAAAACGCTACTGTCTACTGCCCCGATGCGAAGGCCTATTATTCCAACTACATGTGGCAGCGATTCAAAAAATACAAACTCCCGGAAGCGTTTAAGTACACCGAGGTTGAGGGCGGCTATTCCGCAACCTACAATCTCTTTGATTATGTCAAAGACCCAACAACAGGCATCGATTATGGCGAGCTGTTTAGAAACGCATATCCCGACGGTAAGCTTGTCGTGCCTGACACCCACAATGGAAAGCCCGTTGTGGAGATTGCCGACAATGCATTCTATTATAGGCTCAACAATATAACATACACATTGCAGAAAAATATCAGCGAGGTGGTTTTGCCGGAAACGATAAGAAAAGTAGGCAAAGAAGCGTTCAACTATCTTACAGATATAAAGAAGGTCAATATGCCGTCGTCGCTCACCGAAATCGGAGAATATGCATTCTGGAGCACCGGAATTTCGGAAGTGATTCTTCCCGACGGGCTGAAGACGGTGGGCAAAAAAGCGTTCCAGTATTGCAACGATCTTACAAAACTGGTGATTCCGCAGTCGGTGGAAAGCATCAGCGGGAACGCTTTCTACTGCAGCTCTTATTCAGGAAATAAGATTTTGGAAATAATCTGCCATAATCCTACTCCTATACCGCTCTCCGAGCAGTTTGCAAACACGACATACAGCAAGCTGAGGATTCCTTTCGGCAGCAAGGACGCATACTACGAAGCAGACTATTGGCGCGATTTCTTCACGAAAGGCACTGTGGTTGTGGGCGTCGGCGAGCAAACGCTTGCCGCCCTGGAAATCACCCCGACGGAAGAGATGCAGGAGGGCGAATTCACGGTGACCATCAACAACAGCAACGAGGGAGCCGTGGTGAGATACTACATCATGAAGGATTGGAAAATGTTTAAGGAGATTTCGGAATATACCGGACCGATCACTATTTCGGAAATAGGCAACATCGACATCTATGCAATCGCCGAGGACGGCGACAAATGCTCGCCCGAGGCGCATCAGCATTATTATGTCGAGAAGAAAACCAACAGCCCTTGCAGTCTTGTGACATTCTGCGGAATGAACGTCAAAGACAAAGCGTTTGCTGCAAAGTTCGGCAAGAGTGTTGCGTACAGGGAGACAAAGGACGCCGGCGTGCTGACGTTGAGCTATGCCAACGTCAACGCCGCCGATAATAAATACAACACTGGCATCAACGCTATGGACGGGACGCTGATTGTTGAACTGGTGGGCAACTCTACTATCGCAGCCGAAGCCTACGGCATCACGATGGGCACACAAGGTCCGGGCATCGGCGGCAAGGGCGGCAACCTGATTGTCCGCGGCACGACCGGCTCGGAAGTGCTGACTTTCAACATCTCCGACAAAGGTATGGGCATCTATGCATATCTTGCCGATGTGACAATTGAAAACTGTACGGTTGTTGTCAACGGCGCGCGTGATGGCATAGTCATGAAGTCGGGCCACGACGATGGCTATCTGACCGTGCGCGGCAAGAATACCGTGCTTAACCTCAACGGCAGCAATGCCGCTATGGAAAATGTGTCGGACTTGATGCTTGAAGACGGCTTGGAGATTGTAGAGCCGGAAGGCGGATATTTCAGTTATACGGGTTCTGGCGGCACGGTGTTTGACCCCGGCACCAAGACGGTTGCCACCCATGTGGTTATCCGTTATGTCGACAATGGACTCCAAAGCCCGATGTTCTCGCATCGCGCCACAACATTTGCCGAGCCGTTTGAGCTTTACATCTACAACCCCAACGTAGACGGAAAGAAGAACGAACGTGGCACGGTGATTTATAAAGTCGTTCCGGCGGGCATAAGCGACCCAAGCCTCATAAAGGAGCAGCCGTATTACGGCAAGGGCATCCTTATTGAAGAAACGTCGACGGTATACGCTTACGTTGTCGACGGCAAGGAACAGAGTGAAACGGCAGTGGTCGAGTATGTATACGCACCCAATGTGCCGCAGATTGAGAAAGAGCAGACAACCGACTTCGGCAACGACCTCACCGACAGCGACGGCAATGCCTTGAGGGTGGAAAACGTTGTAATCAACAATGTCTACTACAACCTCCCGGCCGACAGCGGCAACGGCTACGACACTGCAGGAAAATGCGTTGTGGTCAACACACCGATGTCGGAAGGCGCGTTTGTCGGCAATGACTTTCCGTCGACACCGTCGGAAGGCGACAATTTCGAATGGTTCAATGGAATGATTGTGGTTGTCGGCGGAACAGGAACCGTTGAGATTACCTGCGAGACGGTAGGCACTATGGTTCTTGCCGTGAGAAAGGGCAATGACGAGCCTGCGTATTATACGCAAAGCTCGGAAAACACCGTTGTGGTAAACTACGATAACAACACACCGGAATATCTGTATATCTACGCTGTGGATACGGCTGCGGGAAAGAAAAAGACGCGTGAGGTGTCGGCAGCCGCAGACTGCCTCAAGATTTACGGAATGAAGGTGACTCCGACCACGGTTGTGACAGGTGTTGAAAGCATCTTTGAGGATTCTGAGACACCGGGAGAACGCGTGATCTACGACCTCAACGGCCGCCGTTGCACGGAGCCGCTCGAGCCGGGCGTGTATATCGTGAACCGAAAGAAGGTGATTATAAGATAGCCTGATAAGTACAACCGATAGAAGAGATGCGCGTCAAGCGCCGGCACATCCCGGAGTTTGACGCGCATTTATTTGTTTGTTCAACAATGTCAAACCAAGTCGCTGTAATGGCGTATATGGCGCAGGTTGTAGTCGAGGATGATGTTGCGGTGGCAGCAAGGGAAGTCGCCCATTATGCTGCGCTGCGGCCTCACGTTGTCGTATCGGCTTTTCTGGTGGCGGTAGTCGTTGTGCGCGCGCAGGATTGCACGAGCGTTTGCAAAATCCATCTTCGCCATGAAAACGAAGAAAGCCAGAGTGTCGTACAGCCGTCTGATCAAGAGCATCCGTCGGCCTTCGCGCGGCGGCAGATTCTTGTAGAGCAGAAACAGATTGTTGCGGAAGTTGAGGTAGGTTTTCTTCGGGTTTGACGCCGGCAGGCTGCCGCCGCCAAGATGGAACACCACGCTCTGCGGAATGACCCGTATCGCCTGTCCGCGCTGGTGCAGACGCCAGCACAGGTCGATTTCTTCCATGTGGGCGAAGAAATCCTTGTCGAGACCACCAGCGGCGAGATATTCCTCCGTGCGCACCGTCAGCGCGGCACCAGTAGCCCAGAAAATGTCGGTGATGTCGTTGTATTGTCCGTTGTCGGTCTCCACGGTGTCGAATATTCGTCCGCGGCAGAAAGGATATCCATGCTTGTCGATGAATCCCCCCGACGCACCAGCATATTCAAATTTCGAGTGGTCGGCGTCGCTCAGAATCTTAGGCTGGCACGCAGCCACTTCCGGGTGTGCCTCCATATATTCGTATAGCGGACGTATCCATTCCGGTGTCGCGGCAACATCGCTGTTGAGCAGCACGCTGTAGCGGTAGCCCAGTTCGCGGATTGCACGGTTGTAGCCTTCGGCATATCCGTAGTTTTTGTCGAAGCAAAGAGTGCGCACGTCGGGAAATTCCTGCTTCAGCACGCTTAGCGACTCGTCGGTGCTGCCGTTGTCGACCACCACTACGTCGGCAATGTCGTTGCTGTTGGCAGCCACCACCGACGGCAGGTAACGGCGCAGCAGCGCCGCACCGTTCCAATTGAGTATGATTATTCCTACGGGTTTCATTTTTTATTCAGTTTGCGGCGCCAGCGGTTGTGCGACCACAGCCATGCATCCGGTTGGCGCAGTATTGTTTGTTCGAGCAGAAGGGCGTAGCGGTCGGTCACGAAATTCTCGTCGGTCTCCGCCACATTGTCGGCGATAGGCACAATCCTTGCGCGGTAGTGTCCGCGGCTGGTGCGCTCAACGTCGGCATACATAGCCGCCGCCTTCAGTTTGCGCAGCAGCATCTCCGTGCCGGAGATAAACGGAGTGTCTTGGTTGAGGAAACGTATGCTGTGGTGCCCGTCGTTATGGCTTGGCTTTTGGTCGGAGATGAATCCGGTGACAAATACTCCGCCGTTGTGGCGAGCCTGCAGCAAAGCGCGCAGCACACTGTTTTTCGGGATAGAAGTAGAGTGGAAACGTTTGCGCAGATTGAACCAGAATCGATCGAACCACTTGTTGCGCAACGGGCGGTAGACCTGTGAATACTCAACATTGTCGGCGCGGTATACCCACAGCGTTATCGACGTGATCCATTCCCAGTTGCCGAAATGCGAGCAATACAAGCCTATCGACCGTCCGTCTTTGGCGATGCGTTCCACGTGCTCAATGTCTTCAAACACCATGCGTCGTCGCATCTCGTCGTCGCTGATGTGGAGCAGCTTTATCGTTTCGACAAACACGTCGGTGAAGTTGCGGTAGAAGCGCTTCACGATGTCGCGACGTTCCGCCTCCGTCTTGTCGGGGAATGCTGCGGCAATATTGGCTTCGACCAGCCGCCGGCGGTAGCGCACCACAGACGCAGCCACCCAAGCCAGCGCGTCGGACAGCGCATAGAGCGCGCCGAACGGCAACAGAGCCACAGCGTGCAGCAGCAGCCAAAGAGGAGAGTATGCTATGCGTTGCAGAGTCGTGCTCATACGATTTCAGCTTTTATAAGGTCGTCATGTCCGAGAGGCTCCACAAGGCGCACGTTTACTATTGTGTTGCTCAGCCGCGTGTCGGCAGGCACCGCCACACGCAGGTAGTTGTCGGTGAAACCTTTCATCAGTCCGTCGTCGTCGACAGCGTGCTCAAACAGCACCGGGCGCACCGTGCCGAGATATTTTTTTGTGAATGCCGCCAGTTTGCGGTCAGACAGCGCCATCATGCGCCGAGTGCGCAAATGCTTGGTGTGCTGGTCCACGACGTATGGGATTTTCAGCGCCATCGTGTCGGGACGTTCGGAGTAGGAGAACACGTGCAGGCGAGTGATGTCGAGACTGTCGACAAACGAGCGCGAATCTTCAAAAATCTCAGGAGTTTCGCCGCGCATACCCGTAATAAGGTCCACTCCGATGAAAGCGTCAGGGATAAGGCGTTTTATGGCAGCCACCTTGTCGGCAAACAGCTGACGGTCGTAGTGGCGGCGCATCAGTTTCAGCATCTCGTCGCTTCCCGACTGCAAAGGGATGTGGAAATGCGGCATGAAATGCTTTGAACGGGCGCAGAATTCAATGACATCGTCGGTCAGCAAATCGGGCTCAATCGAAGATATGCGATAGCGCTCGATGCCATCCACAGAGTCGAGGCAGCGCAGCAGGTCGATGAAACGTTCGCCCGTGTCATATCCGAAGTCGCCGATGTTTACTCCCGTGATTACAATCTCCTTGCCACCGTCGGCGGCAGCCCGACGAGCCTGTTCGGCAAGGTCGGCAATCCGTCCGCTGCGGCTGCGTCCGCGGGCACGGGGGATAGTGCAATAGCTGCAATAATAGTTGCAACCGTCCTGCACCTTCAAGAAAAATCTGGTGCGGTCGCCTCGCGAGCACGAAGGGATAAACTGCCTGATGTCTTTCAGCGCAGTCACTTTCACCGTCGGCTCATGGTCGGCATACCAGCGGTCGACAAAGTCGGCTATTTCTGCCTTTTGGTCGTTTCCCACCACGATGTCGACGCCTTCGATGTCGGCTACCTCCTCGCTGTTCAGCTGGGCATAGCATCCCGTCACCACCATCACGGCGTCCGGGTATCGGCGCGACAGTTTTCGGATTTCCTGTCGGCATTTCTTGTTAGCCAATTCCGTCACCGAGCAAGTGTTGACCACGCAAATGTCGGGCGTCTCGCCCGCCTGCACAGGTTGTGCACCACGGTCGGCGAGAAGCTTGCCGATGGTAGAAGTCTCGGCAAAGTTAAGTTTGCATCCCAACGTGTGGAATGCCACCTTCTTATTGTCAAAAGTTGTATTGTCTATCATTTGAGTACAAAGATAGTGCAAGCCGAGAGAAGAGCAAAACAAACTTGTTTGAATTTGCTCGTCCGAGGCGCAGCCTATCTTATGTTTTCTCCGGCATTCAGCGCAGTGCGCTTCAGAAAAAGCAGTCGTTATTGTTTGTTGCGCAGTTCAGCAATCAAGTCGTTGATGATATATGTGTCGCTCATCAGGTGAAGCCCGTATTTCTCATCATGGAGCATACGGCTGGTTTCGGAATCGTAAAACAACTCCAGTGCACGTTCGTTTGAGATGTTGAGCGTGTCGGCAAGCTGCTTGACGATTCTTGCTATTTTGTTCCACAAAAGAAAGTCCTTCATAAGCTAAATGATTTTATGAGATTTAAATGTCAGATGCTTGTCGGCAATGTCTTGGTTCAAGATGCATATTTGGAAGTTAGGTCTGTGGTAAATCAAAAGGCTCAAAGTCGTTTCCACAGTAGCATAACCATTGATAAACGCTTCGATAGCGTCAATCACCCGGTCGTCGGCGACGCCACCCTCCACGATGTCGTAGCCAGCCCACGGTTGTTTGCCTTGACGGCTTTCGACAATAAACTCAAGCCATTCGCGGTTGTAAGCATCGAATTTCAGGACATTGCAATTTACAGGCTCGTCGTATTTATAAGTGTTTATGACGGCATGGTCTGCGTTGCGAATCATCTGGATACGCTTAGCCCATCTGGATGCTTGGTCATATAGATTAGTAAGATAGAATCCCGGACCAAAATCCAAGTCCTTTCTGCCAATGCTGACAATCGGCTTTTCGACCACGACAGTCGATCCGTGGTATAGAATTGATTTATCCATTCCGCCTCCTTTCCCAATTTTCCAAAGCCTCGACAACATCGTTGGCAACCGCCTCGCGGCTCTCGGTGTGCAGCGTGTCGTAGCAGTCCACGATGAGATTTTTTATAAGACCAGCCCGTTCAAGCCTCCGTCTCATTTCGGCAGGTGTTATGCCTAATTTTTTAGCGGAAGCCTCGATAGCCAATATCGTGAACGACAGGCGGTCAAGTTCAGCAGTACGTTTCATTGTCTCCATTGCCGTAGATGTTGTTTGTTTTTTGCAAAGATAGTGCAAGCCGAGAGGAAAGAAAAGAGCTTGCTCGAATTTCTTTCCCGAGGCGCCGCCTATTTTATGAAAAGATAGTGCAAGCCGAGAGAAAAATGAAGTTTACTTCAATTTTTCCGAGGCGCCGCCGGTTTTATGCAAGAGCAAAACAAACAAGGTTGAAATAATATTCATCAGGGATTCCCTTTTTTCCTTTGTAGATAACCCATCATTCGTTATCTTTGTAAAAACCTCTTAAAAACAGACTATTTGCACGAAATTTGTAAACCTAAAACAAATAACGATATATGGGATTTTTTAGATACCTGACACTGCTTTTCTGCTTATGCACAATAACGTTGACACAGGCTCAACGCTATGAGGTGGACTGCCTTGTAAGCTCTGAAATAAAAGCTGTCGCAACAGACAAGCCAACGGAATTTGACGGCACCCGCACCGTGCTCTATCTGCGCAACGGCACGCTCGTGAATGTGGTGGGACGCAAGGTTGCCGGAACCGACGGACAGGAAGCCTCGCATCTCAAGCAAGCCGGTGACACGCTTGATGTGAGGCAGATAAAAGCCGTGGTTGAATACGACGGCAAGTTGCAAAATGTGTCAATTCTGCATCAAGGAGACCGGATTGTTGAATCAGCGGCGGCGCTCACGCGACGCATGTTGCGCCATCGGCTGTCCCTCGACGTTGTCGAGGGTTAACATCAGGCGTGACCGCTCACGCGGTCGGATTTTGCATTGTCTTATTCAAAGATAGGCTGCGGTTCGGCAAAACATTGTCAAGCAAGCTTGAATGTTTTTCATTCACCTTGCACTATCTTTGAATAAAATAGGCTTCGGTTCGGCAAAACATTGTCAAGCAAGCTTGAATGTTTTTCACTCACCTTGCACTATCTTTGAATAAAATAGGCTGCGGTTCGGCAAAACATTGTCAAGCAAGCTTGAATGTTTTTCACTCACCTTGCACTATCTTTGAATAAAATAGGCTTCGGTTCGGCAAAACATTGTCAAGCAAGCTTGAATGTTTTTCGCTCACCTTGCACTATCTTTGCAGAAAAATTGTGTGATGAAGAAATTTAGAATTGGGCTGTTGCCCCGAATTATCATAGCGATTTTGCTTGGTATCGGCACAGGATTTGTGATGCCGGAAGTGGTGGTGCGTTTGTTTGTCACGTTCAACGGGCTGTTCAGCCAGTTTCTCGGATTTATTATACCTCTGATTATCGTAGGGCTTGTCACGCCAGCCATCGCCGACATCGGCAAGGGCGCAGGCAAGATGCTTGTGGCAACAACGCTGCTGGCGTATGTCGCCACGGTGCTGTCTGGATTCCTGTCGTTCGGGGTGGGTGATGTGGTGTTTCCGCATCTGATCACCAAAAATATCTCTATAGAACAGATAAGCGAGGCGCATGGCATAGAGCCGTTTTTCACGGTCGCCATCCCCGAGCCGTTGAACATTATGACTGCGCTTGTGATGGCCTTCACCGTGGGACTTGGACTCGCACATCTGAAATCCACAGCGCTGCGCGACGCGTTTGTAGACTTGAAGGATATAATCGTTAAAACCATACAGGCTGTAATCTTGCCGCTGCTGCCGTTGTATATTTTCGGCATTTTTATGAATATGACGCATTCCGGCCAGGTGGTGCATGTGTTGTCGGCGTTTATGAAGGTGATAGTTGTGATTTTCATACTTCACATTTTCCTTCTCATCTTTCAATTCAGCGTCGCCGGACTTGTGGCGAAGAAGAATCCTTTCCGCCTGCTGCGCAATATGCTGCCGGCATACTTCACGGCGCTCGGCACATCGTCGTCGGCAGCGACCATCCCTGTGACGCTGCGCCAGACTATTGCCAACGGCGTGGATGAGGGTGTGGCAGGATTTGTGGTGCCGTTGTGCGCCACGATACATTTGTCGGGCAGCACGCTGAAAATCGTTGCGTGCGCGCTGGCGTTGATGATAATGCAAGGCATTCCGTACGATTTTCAGATGTTTGCAGGTTTCATCTTTATGCTTGGCGTGACGATGGTGGCCGCTCCGGGAGTGCCAGGCGGAGCGATAATGGCGGCGCTGGGCATTCTGTCGTCGATGCTCGGCTTCGACCAAAACGCCCAGGCACTGATGATAGCCCTGTATATCGCTATGGACAGCTTCGGCACGGCATGCAACGTGACCGGTGATGGCGCTCTCGCGCTCATCATCGACCGTTGTTTCCGCAAGAAATAGACGCGAGGAAATCCCTTGATGCCCTACAGTTCGTCGAGGTCGGCACCTTTGCGCTCCAGAATCGAGGCGGCAAGGCTGTCGCCGGCTTGCACGATTGACACCAAAGGATACAGCGTCTTTGCGGCGTCGTAGTTGCGCATATCCTCAAAACTTGTCATGTTGACGCCCCATGCGCCCATGTGCCAACGCATGGCGAGCATCTCGGCATCGGTAAGTTCCAGTCCGCTGAGCAGAACGAGAATCACCGATTTCTCGCCGTGTCCCATAGGAAAGTTCTTGTAGCTCACCTTGTAGCCTTCGCAGTCTTCCCACTGTCCGAGGCGGTTTTTGCGCTTCTTGATGCTACGGAAGTAAATGTCGCTTTTGCACACGTCGTGGAGCAAAGATGCTATGATTACGCTGTCGCGCGTCACCTCGGTTTCCAGCGAGGCGTCTATTTGCTTCATCCCTTCCCATACGGCAAGCGCCGCCTTGGCGGTGTTGAGCGAATGCTCCACAAGCCCGCCCTCAGTGTTCAAGTGGTGACCAGCCGACGCCGGTGCGGTGAAGAAGCCTTGCTCCTCCAGGTCTTCAATCACGCCTTCCACGCCTTCGCGGCCGGTGGAGCGCAGCAATTCCAGAAATTCTTCTTTAGCGGTTTTGGTATCTTCCATTTTATATGTCTGTTTTTATACAAAATTACAAAAAAATATGCATCTGAGCTGATGCTGTGCGGATAAAAAAGTTTCCCGCCGCAACGACCTGCGGCAGGAAACCTATTGGATTGTCGTGTTGGGACACTATTTCTGGAACATATCTTTTATCGAGCCGATAGACGACAGGATGCCCGAAGCCTCGTAAGGAATGTAGACCGTCTTTCCGTCCTTGCCGTTGACCATCTTCTCGAGCGTCTCGATATACTTCACGGCGAGCATGTATGTCGCAGGGTCGGTCTTCGTTTCCTTGATGGCATCGGCTACGCGGCGTATAGCCTCCGCCTCGCCTTCAGCCTGCAGTATTTTGGCGCGCGATTCGCCCTCAGCTTTAAGGATTTCCGACTGCTTTGCCGCCTCCGCCTGGTTGATGCGCGACTCGCGCTCACCTTCGGAACGGAGGATGAGCGACTTCTTCTCGCCCTCGGCTTTAAGAATTTCCGCACGTCTGTTGCGTTCAGCCTGCATCTGCTTCTCCATCGCCTCCCGCACGCTTCCCGGAGGAGTGATGTCCTGCAGCTCAACGCGGTTCACCTTCACGCCCCATTTGTTTGTAGCCTCGTCGAGGATTGCCTGAAGGCGTGAGTTTATGGTGTCGCGCGAAGTCAGGGTCTCGTCGAGCTCGAGTTCGCCGATTACGTTTCGGAGCGACGTCTGCGTCAGTTTTTCAATGGCGTTCGGTAGATTGTCGATTTCGTATACTGATTTTTTAGGGTCGACAACCTGAAAATATAGCAGCGCGTTGATTTCGGTTGTTACGTTGTCCTTCGTGATCACCTGTTGCGAAGGAAAGTCGTAGACCTGTTCGCGCAAGTCGATAGAAGAAGTGGCAGTCATGCGCACTATGGTGCGTCCGCCGAGTCCCGTCTCCACACGCCGGGTGTAGATTGTTTTAGGCTTGTCGATGAAAGGCCAGATGATGTTGAGTCCTGGAGGCAACACGCTGTGGAAGCGTCCGAGGCGTTCGATTACGCGCGTTTCCGATTGAGGCACGACTTTTACGCCAGCCATAACGAGAATCACCACAATTAAAATGGCGAGTCCGAGAAAAATCAATGATTCCATATAAATAAAGATTAAGAAGTTATTCCTCTTCGCGCTCCACGGTGAGAATGATGCTGTCGTAGCCAGTCACACGCACCTTTGTCCCGACGTCGATTGGCGACGCGTCGGCGCTGACAGCCTGCCAGTTGTCGCCGTCGATGCGCACACGTCCGGGGGTATTGCCGCCGATTGCTTCGGTCACCGTCGTTGTCCTGCCTATCAAGGCATCCATGTTGCTGAGACAGTCGCGGTGCCTGCGCGCCTCCGCCTGGCGTTTTATCAACGGCTTGAAGGCGATGAACGACAGCACGGAGCCTATGGCTGCGGCAGTCAGCTGCGCCTCGATGCCGAAACCGATAAGCGACGTGGCGAGAGCCAGTGCGCATCCGCCCACAAGGCAGAATGCAGCGAAAGTGTTTGTAAGTAGTTCGACAATCACAAGAATGGCTGCGGCAATCAGCCACAACAACCAATTTGATAGAAATGTAAATTCTTCCATGGCTATGGTTCTTACGTTAGTAGACTACAAATTTAATGATTGGCATTCAATATAGCAATAGAAAGCTGCCGTTTTTTTTGCGGAATGGAAAATGCAAAAGCCTGTGCTTCCGCCGCATTGCGTGATGGATAAAAAAGCCTCAAATGTATAGGCTTTTTAGATGGGAGAGGTGTGGTTTTTGCTAAGTTGCTAAAAATCAAGTATTTATCACAATAAACTGCATAAAATGGAAAGTTTTTGCCCCTTCAAACTGCACGAAATGGAAAATTTTCAGACAAAAAAAGCGGACGCCGAGATGGTGTCCGCTTTGGGGGTGATGCTGTGGTTTGTTATTTCAACAAAGATGCAGGATCGAGGTTCTTGCCTTCGATATCCTTGAAGTAGCGGTATGTGCCCACCTTCAATTCCATTGTTGCAGACTCGTCGGCAACGATGATAGCCTTCTGGTGGAGTTGGAGAGCAGTGATTGTCCACATTTGTGAAACCGCACCTTCAACGCCCTGCTGCAATGCGCGGGCCTTGTTGTATCCGTTAACGATGAGGAGCACGCTCTTGGCAGAAGTGACAGTGCCGACGCCTACAGTCAAAGCCGTTGAAGGCACCTTGTTGATGTCGCCGTCGAAGAAGCGGGAGTTTGCAATCTTCGTGTCGAGAGTCAACGTCTTCTGGCGAGTGCGAGAAGAGAGGGATGATCCCGGTTCGTTGAATGCGATGTGTCCGTCAGGACCAACGCCGCCGAGGAACAGGTCGATGCCGCCGTAGCTGGCAATCTTCTCCTCGTAGCGACGGCATTCAGCGTCGAGGTCTTCGGCATTGCCGTTGAGGATGTTTACGTTCTCTTTCTTGATGTTGATGTGGCTGAAGAAGTTGTTCCACATGAAAGAATGGTAGCTTTCCGGGTGTTCTTCCGGCAGACCGCAGTACTCGTCCATGTTGAATGTTACAACATGCTCAAACGACACTTTTCCAGCCTTGTTGAGCTCAATCAAGTGTTTGTACATTCCGAGTGGAGAGCTGCCTGTAGGGCATCCCAAAACAAAAGGTTTCTCGGCAGTAGGGTTGGCCTCGTTGATGCGTGAAGCAACATAGTTGGCAGCCCATTCAGATACCTTTGCATAATCAGGTTCGATAATTAGACGCATATCTTTAAAATTTATGTTAGAATTTTTGCACAAAAGTAGGCATTATTTTTGAGATTACGCAGAATGTTACTACTTTTGTGCGGTAAAATAACCGGCATAAACCAAAAAATAAGATATTAAACGTTAATCATTATAAAAAACGTTTGTTGTTTTTGCTAGAACATATACCTTTGCATCAACCGAAAACAGTTCTTAAAAAATGAAAACTAATTTAAGTTCACAAATCAAACTGGATCTCGTTCCAAAGAGATACTATGCACCGGAAAACAAGATTGAATATGCATCTTTGTGCCGGGAAGAGAAAGTGTTTACCCATATATCAGAGACAACCGACGACGGTGTTAAACTGCTCGCTGACGAGGTTGTTGCGACAATCAAGAAGAATGTCGAGAAAAAGGGCAAATGTGTTATTGCGTTAGGCACAGGCAACAGCGTGCTTCCGGTGTATACGGAGCTCATCAACCGTTACGAGAACAAGAAGGTTGATTTCGCGGATGTTGTGGTTTTCAACCTGTTTGAGTTCTATCCAACAGAAGCTGGCGCACCTTCAACGCTCGACCGCTTGAACAACTTGCTCCTCAGCAAGGTCAACATCAAGCCAGAGAATGTGCACTCATTCAACCAGGAAGTGGAAAAGGCCGACCTTTACGAAGGCTGCCGCGCTTATGAGGCAGAAATCGACGCATGCGGAGGTCTTGACCTCGTGCTTTGCGAAATCGGTGTTGCCGGCAACTTGGCTTTCAACGCTCCAGGTTCGCAATTCTCTTCAGCATGCCGCATGACCCTCATCGACAGCGTTATACGCCGCAGCGTGTTGAGCGCATACGACCTTGAGGTGGCCCCTGCCACAGCAATCACCCTCGGCATCGGCAACATCCTTGCAGCAAAGAAAGTGCTTGCAATGGCATGGGGCGAAAACCAGGCCAAGATTGTGAAAGCAGCCGTTGAAGACAAAGCTTCCGAGACAGTGCCTGCGTCATTCCTTCAGATGCACCGCAACGCCAAGGTTGTTGTCGACTTGTCGGCAGCAGAGCGTCTCACCCGCATCTGTCACCCATGGCTTGTTACTTCGTGCGAGTGGAACAACAAGATGATCCGCCGCGCCATCGCATGGCTTTGCGAGAAGACAGGCAAACCAATTTTGAAACTTACAAGCAACGACTATAACGAGTATGGCCTGAACGAACTGGCAGCACAGTTTGGCTCGGCATACAACGTGAACATCAAGGTGTTTAACGACATTCAGCACACCATCACAGGATGGCCAGGCGGCAAGCCCGACGCAGACGACACCGACCGTCCGGAGCGCGCCAAACCATATCCAAAGCGTGTGATTGTGTTCAGCCCGCACCCAGACGACGACGTAATCTCTATGGGCGGCACGCTGAAGCGTCTCGTTGACCAGAAGCACGATGTGCATGTGGCTTACGAAACTTCTGGCAACATCGCAGTGGGTGATGAGGATATGTTCCGCTACATCCTCGTTATGGATCAAATCAAGAAAGAATTCGGTCTCGACACCGAACTTTATAATCAGAAATCAGAGGAAATCAAGAAGTTCCTCGCCGCAAAACATCCTGGCGACGTTGACTCTCTCGATCTCCGTATGCTCAAGGGCCGCATCCGCCGTGCTGAGGCAAAAACAGCCTGCAACTGGATGGGTGTTAAGCCAGAGAACGTACACCACCTTGACCTGCCGTTCTACGAAACGGGTACAATCAAGAAGGGCGACCTCTCTGAGCGCGACGTGAAGATCGTGAAAGATTTGATTTCTTCAGTCAAGCCTCATCAGATTTTCGTGGCTGGCGACCTTGCCGACCCTCATGGCACTCACCGTGTCTGCACCGACGCTGTTCTCGCCGCTATTGACGAACTTCTTGACGATGGCGCAGAATGGATGAAAGAATGCCGCATCTGGATGTACCGCGGCGCATGGGCAGAATGGGAAATCGACCACATCGAGATGGCAGTGCCTATGAGCCCTGAGCAGCTCCGCTTCAAACGCAACACCATCCTCAAGCACCAGTCGCAGATGGAGAACGCTCCGTTCCTTGGCGACGACGACCGCTTGTTCTGGCAGCGTGCTGAAGACCGCAACCGTGCCACTGCTCAACTTTACAGCAGTCTTGGCCTTGCATCCTATGAGGCAATGGAGGCGTTTGTAGAATATCATCCTATCCGATAAAAAAAATTTTTATCAGCATACAATATGAACTAAATCTTTGCGTTATTGTTATTAGAAAAAGCAACAACAACAAATAAGTGAATCATAGGTTAAGGAATCCGACGGATCGAGAGATTAGTCGGATTATTTTTTTATATATGTCTGGCATTCATTGGCGCGGTCGCAGCCCTTCCAAACGATGAATCTTTCTCCAAAACGTTCGCCCGCCACACAATAATTAAGGAGTCTGCGGCTCTCCGAGTCTAAATAATTATTACAAATTGGATGAATTGTCGTACCTTTGTGGCATGGAATGGATAAACAGTGTGCTTTTTGAGCATTCGGCAATACAGGCTGTTGTCGTGATGGCTCTTATCATATTCTCAGGACTGGCGCTCGGCCGCATTCGTGTGGCTGGCATTTCGCTCGGTGTCACATTCGTGTTTTTTATGGGCATTTTCGCTGGTTATCTCGGCTTGTCGATCGACCATCAGATGCTCAACTATGCAGAAAGTTTCGGATTGGTGTTGTTTGTCTACGCCCTCGGTCTGCAAGTGGGACCGGGTTTCTTCAGTGCGTTCCAGCAAGGCGGACTGAAGATGAACCTCGCCGGACTGGTGCTGATTCTGCTCGGCACGCTCACCGCCGTGGCGATGAGCCTCGGACTTGGATACGGCATCGGCGACATGACAGGCGTGCTGTGCGGAGCCACGACCAATACCCCCGCGCTTGCCGCTGCCCAGCAGACGCTTGTGCAGCTTGGGCTTCCGGCAGAAACGGCAGCCCTCGGTTGTGCTGTCACCTATCCGCTCGGTGTGGTGGGCGTGATTTTCGCCATCATCGTTCTGCGCAAGTTCTTCACCCGCCCCGGCGACTTGAAAGAGCGCGAGGCAAATCATTCCGACCATACGTTTATCGCCACGTTCGTAATCAAGAATCCGGCAATCTTCCACTATGCAATCGGTGATGTGCAGCGGTCGTCGACGTCGCAGTTCATCATTTCACGTCTGTGGCGCGCCAAAGAACTGATAATGCCCACGTCGCGTGTCACCCTTGAGGAAGGCGACCGCATACTCGTTGTCACTACGGAGAAAGACGTGGAGGCACTCACAATCCTTTTCGGAGAACGCGAGAACCGCGACTGGAACCACCACGTGAATTGGAACAAGCTTGACCGTCAGTTCGTGTCGCGCCACATCATCGTGTCGCGTCCGGAAATCAACGGCAAACGTCTTGGTTCGTTGCGTTTGCGCAACACGTTCGGCGTCACGGTGTCGCGTGTGCTGCGCAGCGGCGTGATGCTTCTTGCCACCCCCGACCTCGTGTTGCAGATGGGCGACCGGCTCACGATGGTGGGCAACGCTTCCGACATAGAGAATGCCGAGAAACTTATAGGCAACCGTGCCGGCTCGCTCAATGAGCCGAACCTTGCGGTGATTTTTGTGGGCATCTTCCTCGGACTCGCATTGGGAATGATTCCAATCAGCCTGCCGTCGACCGACGTGCCTGTGCGTCTCGGACTTGCCGGCGGACCGATTGTGGCAGGACTGCTGATGGGCCGCTACGGACCGCGTCTGCACATGGTCACCTACACCACGCGTTCTGCCAATCTGATGCTTCGCGGCATAGGCTTGTCGATGTATCTTGCATGCCTCGGACTCGACTCCGGCGCGCATTTCTTCGACACGCTTGTCGGACCGCAGGGACTTGCCTGGATTTCGCTCGGAGTTGTGCTTACCGTTGTGCCGACAATCATCGTAGGCATAATGGCGATGCGGTGGTTCAAATTCAACTTCGGGGAGACGTGCGGCATGCTTTGCGGCGCCATGGCCAACCCGATGGCGCTCACTTATGCCTCCGACAACATCAAGGGCGATGCACCGGCGGTGAGCTATGCCACAGTCTATCCTTTGGGAATGTTTGTGCGCGTGATTATCGCGCAGCTGCTCATCCTTATGCTGTAGGAACTTAGCTGAAAAACAAATAAACGAATCTAATGACAGCTTTTTCGGAGTGAAGGCAGGTGTTACTGCCGCCGACCTGATAGCGTCGGGAGTGACCGACATCACCGGCGAAGCGTCCAACTACAGTTACCAATCGGTGCTCTGCGTGACGCGCCAGCTTGGAATGCTTGGTAGCGTGGAGGCTTCAATCACGTTTACCGACGGCATCACATCGCCGATTAAGGAGATTGAGTATGGATATTGGTACAACTACGAGAACATCGTGGGCTATGAGTTCAACAAGTCGTCTGTACCAATGATGGCGGAAGCGGTTGTATCGGTAGGACCGCAGTTTGCCAACCAGCGCGACAAGTTTATGGATGAGTTGTGCAAGAAAATCACCGGTCTTGGCTTCGTCAGCGACGGTGTCAGTGGCGACACACGCAACTTTAAACTGGCGGGGCAGGACGGCGGAGCAGGACGGTATATCACCGTTGAGCCGTCGGGCGAAGACGGAGTCAACGTGCGCTACATCTATAATTGGATTTTCTGACTGTCGGCACACGGTTTGACAGACTGAAAAAAAGACAATACGTCCCGCAGCCTGCGAGACGTATTATCTTTTTTAGCGGTGTTTAGAAAATGTTCCACATGGCATAACTTGTTAACAACTTGTCCGATAATGCGTGGAACAATGGAGTTATTAACAAAAAGGCCAAGTTATCAACAATTCCGGCAGTTTTTCAGGTTTTCGTTTTGTGGTTGAAATGAAAAGTAATTCCTTTGCATTCGTAAAACGAATAGACTATGGGTAAAATTATTGCTATCGCCAACCAGAAAGGTGGCGTCGGAAAAACAACCACATCCATCAATCTTGCCGCCTCGCTCGCCACGCTTGGCAAGCGGGTGCTCATCATCGATGCCGACCCGCAGGCCAATGCCACGTCGGGACTGGGTGTAGATCCGAAACAAATGTCTTCATCGATTTATGAGTGTCTTGTCGACGGCTATCCTCTGCGCGGCGCCGAATGCAGCACGTGTGTGGACAAACTCGACCTTGTGGGCTCGCGCATCGACCTTGTGGGCGCGGAGCTTGAACTCATCAACAAGCAGAACCGCGAACGGGTGCTCAAGGGACTGCTCGAAGAGGTGAGAGACAACTACGACTACCTGATCATCGACTGTTCTCCGTCGCTCGGACTCATCACGGTCAACGCGCTCACGGCGTCAGACTCGGTGATAATTCCCGTGCAGGCGGAATATTTCGCATTGGAAGGCATCAGCAAACTGCTCAACACGATACGCATCATCAAATCGAAGCTCAATCCGCAATTGGAAATCGAGGGCTTCCTTCTGACGATGTACGACGCGCGTCTGCGCCTCGCCAACCAGATTTTCGACGAGCTGAAAGGGCATTTCGGCGATATGGTGTTTGACACTGTGATTCCACGCAACACCCGTCTGTCGGAGGCTCCGAGCCACGGGCTTCCAGCCATCCTTTATGATTCGACAAGCCGTGGCGCCACAAGCCACATGCAGCTCGCCAAAGAATTACTCAAACGCAACAAACAGTAACCGCTATGTCAAAGAAACTTATGGGACTCGGCCGTGGACTCGACTCGCTGATTTCGATGGACAACATCCAGACCAGCGGTTCGTCGGCTATCAATGAGATTGAACTGTCGCAGATTTCTCCAAACCCCGAACAGCCGCGTGCATGGTTTGACGAGGAGTCGCTTGAAGAGCTTGCCTCTTCGATACGCGAGCTTGGAATCATACAGCCGCTCACGCTGCGCAAACTCGGAGCAGACCAATATCAGATAATTTCGGGCGAACGCCGTTACCGCGCCGCCAAGAAAGCCGGACTGACAACGGTGCCGGCATATATCCGTACGGCAAACGACAGCGAGCTGACAGAGATGGCGCTCATCGAAAACATTCAGCGCGAGGACCTGAATGCCATAGAGGTGGCGCTGACGTTTAAAAAACTCATCGACCAATATCGGCTCACACAGGAGCAGCTGTCGACGCGTATAGGCAAGAAACGCGCCACGATAGCCAACTTCCTGCGTCTGCTCAAACTGCCGGCAGAGGTGCAGCTCGGTCTGCGCGACCGCCGCGTTGACATGGGTCATGCACGTGCGCTTCTGGCAGTGGAGAACCCGAAACTGCAACTGCGCCTTTACAACGAAATCCTGAAGAAAGGATTGTCGGTGCGCCAGGTTGAGGAGCTTGCAAAGGAATACAACGAGACCTCGGCGACAGAAGCGCCGAAGAAGGCGGCTTCGGCAAGCATCTCAAAGGAGTTTGAAAGCCTGAAGAAACACCTGTCGTCGGCGTTCCAGACCAAAGTGCAGTTCTCCTGCGACAAGCAAGGCAAGGGAAAAATAGCATTTCCTTTCAAGAATGAGGAAGAACTTGCCAGATTAATTACTATCTTTGACCGCGTAAAAGGTAACTTGGATTAGAAAATTTAGTAACAAAATTGAAATTTTTGTCAAAAGCCGCGTTCACAGGCAACGAAATATTAAAAAAAAGTATAGCATTGGCGCTATGCTTGGCTTTCTCATTCTCATTTCCTATCTTTGCTGATGAAAGTCAGCCGGATGGTCAAGGGATGGCGTCCGTTGATGGGACGGATACTCCCGACGCTGTGGTTGCTGTCGACTCGATGTCGATAGCCGAGCCTCTTGTCCGCACTGACATGGCTGCTGACTCCACTCTTGTGGCAGCCGCCGACTCCGTGCCATCGCCGATAGGCGTGAAGCGCATATTCAATCCCGACCCCAACCGCGCGCTGTGGCTTTCTGTCCTTTGCCCGGGTCTGGGGCAGATTTACAACCGCCGCTATTGGAAAGTGCCGATAGTTGTGGGTGGATACGTCGGTCTGGCATACGCCACATCTTGGAACAACAGGATGCTCTCTGACTATACGAAAGCTTATAGAGACATCATGGACAGCGATCCGAACACAAAAAGTTATATGGATTTCTATCCATCCACCACAAAGGAGGAGGACATCGACAAAACGTGGCTTACGAAGGCTCTGAAGTCGAAAAAAGACTTCTATCGCCGTAACCGCGACTTGTGTATCATCGGTATGGTCGGACTTTATGCCGTCTGCATTATTGATGCCTACGTCGACGCTTCGTTGTCGCATTTCGACATTTCGCCTGACCTCTCGATGAGCATTTACCCGTCGATTGAGCAGAACGACACGAAACCTTCTTTTGGAGTGGGCTGTGCTTTCACTTTTTAAAAGTTGAACCGCTAAAACGGAAAGGAAACAGATGAAGAAACAAATATTGGCATTGTGCCTGATTGCCGGCGCGGCGTTGACGTCGTTCGCCCGGCCTACCGTGCTTTCGCTGAAGGAGAACATTCAGGACAGCACTATCGTCTATCCACAAAGTTTTGAGACCGACACTCAGGAACTGATGAAAAACTGGTATCTTCAGAACTACGCAGTGGTTGACCGTTCGGGAGCCAACCTCAGCGATGTGCCTACGTCTGACAAAGATTTCATCGCACGGCTACAGAAGATGCCCACAGTCATCGAGATGCCATACAACGGAGTGGTGCGCAGCTACATCAATATGTACACGCAGCGCCGTCGCCAGCTGGTGGAGGAGATGCTCGGGCTGAGCCTCTATTATATGCCGTTTTTCGAGCAGGCACTCGAGAAAGAGGGTGTCCCTTTGGAACTGAAATATCTGCCGGTGATTGAGTCGGCGCTGAATCCCGACGCTGTGTCGCGCGTGGGCGCCACCGGTCTGTGGCAGTTTATGCTGACCACCGCCAAGGGCTTGGGGCTGGAGGTGAACTCCATCATCGACGAGCGCCGCGACCCTATCCGCTCATCGGAAATGGCTGCAAAATACCTTAAGCAACTTTACAACATCTATGGTGACTGGTCGCTTGCCATCGCTTCCTACAACTGCGGTCCGGGCAATGTGAACAAGGCTTTGCGCCGCGCCGGAGGAACTGCCGACAAGAAGAAGGATTTCTGGGACATATATTTCTATCTGCCGCAGGAAACGCGCGGATATGTGCCTGCGTTTATCGCGGCAAACTATGTGATGACTTATTACAAGGACCACAACCTCGGAAAATCGCTTGCACGTCGGCCTATTCTTACCGACACAATCCACGTGAACAAGCGAGTGCATTTCGAGCAGATATCGGCGGTGCTCAACATTCCGATGGAGGAGCTCCGCGTGCTTAACCCGCAATACCGCAAGGATGAGATTCCGGGCGACATCCGTCCGTATGCGCTTACACTGCCGTCGCAGCAAATCTACAGCTACATCGTCAGCGAGGACAGCATCGTGGCCCACAATGCTGCGCTCTATGCCCGCCGTGATGTGGTGGTGCCTGTCGATCCGTCGACAGTAAGCAACGACGATGGCGAGACGACAACGAAGCTTGTGGTGAAGTATCACAAGGTGAGACGCAACGAGACAATCTCGATGGTGGCGCGCAAATACGGCGTGTCGGTGTCGTCGATAAAGAAATGGAATGGTCTGCGCAGCAGCAGGCTGAAACGCGGACAGACGCTGAAAATCAACACCTACACGAAGGTGCGTGTTGAGCAGCCCGAAACCGAAGAGGAAGAAACGGTTGACGTAGAGGAAACCGTTGTGGCTGAAACAACTCCAGTGGCAGCTCCTGAGAAGAAAAAGAAAGAAACAACGACCACGACAACAGCTCCGCGCAATCCTGAGCGTCACAAGGTGCAGCGTGGCGAGACGTTGGCTTCGATTGCCGGACAATATGGCGTGACAATCGCCGATATCCGTGAGTGGAACGACTTGAAGTCGGACAACATTATGGCTGGACAGGTGCTTGTGGTTGATGCCAAGAAGGCTGTCAAGAAGAAAAACGACACGCCTGCCGCTCCTGCAGTCCACACAGTGAAGTCGGGTGAGAATCTGTCGGCTATCGCCGATAAATATGGTGTCTCGGTTGCCAACCTTCGCGAATGGAACGACTTGAAGTCGGACAATATCCGTGTGGGCGACAAACTGAAACTCAAAGCCGACGGCAAAACGTCGACATCATCGCGCAGCCGCGACAATGGTGCGGCAGAGCAGACCCACAAGGTGAAAAGGGGTGAGACACTCGGGCAGATTGCTACGAAATATGGCGTGACGGTCGACGATCTGCGCAAGTGGAACAACATCAAGGGCAACAATATTGCCGCAGGTCAGAATTTGAAGGTCTACTCCGACAAGAAAGTGGACAGAAAGACAGATAAAACCGACAAGACGAGCAAGAAAAAGCAGAAAACCCACAAGGTGAAGAGAGGCGAGACGCTCGGAGAGATTGCAGAAAAATACGGTGTCGGACTTTCAAAACTTAAAAAAGCCAACGGCATCAAGGGCAACAACATCCAGATTGGACAGTCGCTGAAGATTCCGCAGTAACAAGAAGGTTGCCGATAAAAACAACGACCGCTCCGTGTGCTGACTAACAGTATGCGGAGCGGTCGCTTTTCTATGTTATGCGGATTTTCGGCAGCCTTAGATGCAGCTTGCGCAAACTCACATCCGAATTGAAAAATCGCACCTTGGCTGCAAGCTACGGCTCTATGGCTTACCGCTTTGCGTGTGGTTTGTGGTTCAAAAGCAAAAAAAAGAGTCCTTTTATAGATAAAAACGATAATATCTTGTGAAAGTTGAAAAAATTTGCATTACCTTTACGAAATAATTGTAAAAAACAATAATTGCATGAAAAAGATTCAATACATCTTGTTGGCGTCGCTTGCGATAGGGGCTGGCGCGTCGGCTGCGAGTCTGCCCGAAGAGGCAGCGGCTATGGCAGAACAGTTTCTCTCCCAGAAAATGGGCGGAAAGACCGCCGATGGCGGCTCGCTGACGGCGGCTGTCATGTCGACATCCGACAAGGCTGTGAAAAAGACCAAATCGCTGAAAAAGGCAGAGTTCTATGCCTATAACGCTCCGCAAGGCGGTTTCGTGCTTATGTCGGCCAACGGCGACGATTTGCGGGTGATGGGCTACTCCACCGATGCCAGGCTGTCGTTCGACAATATGCCGGAAGCGTTGCAGGAATGGATGGTGGCTTACAAGGCAGCCACAGCCTCTTCTGATTTCAGCAACTCTTATCCTACGCCTACAGTGGCTCCGGTGGCTCCGTTGCTGAAGACAAAATGGGGACAGGGCGCTCCGTTCAACCGCAAATGCCCGAAATACAACGGCAATCCTATGCTCACGGGCTGCACCGCCACCGCGATGGCTCAGATTCTTAACTACTACAAGTCGAACTCTAAGGGCTATGATGTGTTGGAATATGTCAACGAGGGTGTTGGCAACAAGGAAATCTCTGTTGATTTCACAAAAATAAGTTACGACTGGGCCAATATGCTCGATGTTTATGTGGAAGGCTCCTATACCGACACACAGGCCGATGCCGTGGCGCAGCTGATGTATGAGGCAGGAGTGTCGTGCAAGGCGAAATACGATGTGACATGGTCGGGGACGGGTGCGACGAGCGCCGCTATCCCATACGTGGGCTTCAACCGCTATTACGACTACAATTGTGAGATTTGGGTGCGCGAATATGTTCCCACAAAGCTTTGGATGACTGTCATACAGGAAGAGCTTACGGCCGGACGTCCGATACTTTATTCCGGAAACAACGGTGCTTCGGGCCATGCCTTCGTGATTGACGGCATCGACGCTGAGAACAATGTGCATATCAACTGGGGATGGAGCGGCGATGCCGACGGCTATTATGACGTGACCTACTGCAAGGCTCCCGACGAGACACGAGGCTATTATTGTCAGCAACAGATGCTCGTGGGGCTGCGTCCGCGCACGGCTGCCGACGCTCCGTATGCGGAGGGCATAAAGCTGATAGGCTTCAACCAGGGCAACAGCTACGGGACAGTCACGACCAACTACTATGAGTCAGACAAGAGCTATACGTTCACGATTGGACTAATGCAGAACGGCGTGACAAAATATATCCGTAAGGATTACGAATATGACAAGTTGGGTTGCTATCCTTATATGAACAGCGGTAAAGAGTACGGAGACTGGACCGACGCTGCCGGCAAGGAAAACCCGACATTTGCCGACGGCGACTATGAGCTGACGCTCTATTACAAGGAGCGCGACACGGAGAAGCCGTGGACGGCGCTGCCTGCCCGCGAGGGTATGCGCACAATAATGAATATAAATGGCGGCGAATGGACATGCACGGCTCCGATGCTTGAAAAGTATTCCGTGCAGTCGGGAAAAATTCTTTCCATAGAGCCGGCGGCAGAACTCATAGGCAAGGCTCCGCTTTATCTTACGGTAGCCGTACAGGACGATTCGCATCGTCTTCCCGGCGTAAAGAGAGCGCTTGGTTTCACATTTACCGACACGGAGACAGGAGCTGTCTACGAGGCCGGTCGCAGCATATATGCGTTTGACGGATATTATTCCGACCTTCTGGAGCAGAAGACGTTTTGCATAAGTGCAACGAATGAAAAGGGCTTTATGTTGCCTGGCGGGACATATAAAGTCGGGGTAAAGAACGACAACAGCAGTGAATATACGTACGCCGAGGAGTTCCAAATTGATGTGAAGCCGGCGGTGGATTATCCGATTCTCGACAGCTCCAAGGATTTGTATTCCGAAAAGAGCACTACGTATTATTGGGGCTCTAAAGTGTGGCTGTGGAACAATGCAGCAAGAAATTCGGTCAACAAGATGGATGGCAATGTCAATATGAGCGTCTATGCAAAGTCGGTCGAGACAGGCGAGGAGGTGCGCCTCTGCACGTTTGCCGATGTGCCGGTGCCGTCTGACGATAAATATTATTTCTATGTGCCCAACAGCCTCTATCCGTTGGAGGGCGCTTACGAACTGTCGATGCGCTACGCCACTCCCGACGGCGAGCGCGGTTTGCTCAACCCGGATGCGAAGAGACAGATAATCACGATTTTGCCTACGGAATATGCCAACATACCCAAAATAGCAGCAACCGAGACGCAGCTGCCAAATTCGGAATATCTGCCGAAAGGCGAGCAGCAGACGCTCAACGTGCCGATGACCAACACTGCGGCAGCTGATTTCAAGGGGGCTGTCAAGGCTTCGTTCTACTGTGAGAAGAGTGGAAAATATATTGAAGTGGAGATTCCTGACGTGACAATCAAGGCAGGCGAGAGCGCGACGGTAGCGGTGCCTGTCACATTCCCAGAGAATGGAGTCTATACAATGCAGATGAACGCCACTTCGCAGCAGTTGGTAGCAGCCGAGAAGGTGGGCACAACGTATGTGACTGCGCCTAACGGCTCGCCGCTGGGCTATCGCATCGGTGTCGGAGAGTCGTCGGTGGCGGCAGTCAAGGGCGTTTCGCTCCGCGTATATCCTAATCCGGCGACAGAGTCGTTCAGAATCCTTGGATTGGAAGAGACGTCGGGCGTGACAGTGATGTCGGCTACAGGAGCAGTGGTTGTCAGCACGACAGCCGACAAAGACCAAAGCATCGACGTCAGCGGTCTGCCTACAGGAGTCTACTTCGTGAAGGCCGGACAAAATGTGATGAAGTTTGTGAAACGATAATATCGTTGAAAACAGAAACAAAATCGGGCAGACCAAAGTCTGCCCGATTTTGTTTCTGCGGTAGGCTGTTGAGGCCGCTCTTATTCGGTTACGAACAGAGGTGTCGACAGATAGCGCTCGCCGGTGTCGGGGAGCAGCACTACGATTGTCTTTCCTTCGTTTTCGGGCTGCTTGGCGAGTTCCAAAGCTGCAGAGAATGCAGCTCCTGAAGATATGCCCACGAGCAGACCTTCCTGTTTAGCCAACTGGCGCGCACCGCTGAAAGCGTCTTCGTTTGAGACGGGGATGACGGTGTCGATGGCGTCGCTGTGATAGTTTTTGGGTTTGAAACCGGCGCCGATGCCCTGGATTTTGTGAGGGCCCGGCTTGCCGCCCGACAGCACCGGCGATGATTCCGGTTCCACCGCCACGGCCTTGACCTCCGGCTTGTGGGCTTTCAGAGCTTCTGCCACGCCGCTTACGGTGCCGCCTGTCCCTACTCCGGCAACGAAGATGTCGACCTCTCCGTCGGTGTCCGTCCAGATTTCCTCGCCCGTTGTGCGTCGGTGCGCTGCGGGGTTGGCATCGTTCTCAAATTGCTGAAGTATCACCGATCCGGGGTTGGCATTGCGCAGCTCCTCGGCTTTCTTGATGGCGCCGTTCATTCCGTCAGCGCCCGGAGTCAGCACCAGGGTTGCACCGAGGGCGCGCAGCAGCTTTTTGCGCTCGTCGCTCATCGTCTCGGGCATTGTCAGTGTCAGCCGATAACCTTTCACCGAAGCCACCCATGCCAATCCGATGCCAGTGTTGCCGCTTGTAGGCTCGATAATCTGAGCGCCAGGCTTGAGCGATCCGTCGGCCTCAGCCGCCTCGATCATAGCCAGCGCGATACGGTCTTTTACGCTGCCGCCGGGGTTGAAATATTCCACTTTAGCCACCAGACGGGCTTTCAAATTCTCCGCTTTTTCCACGTGTCCAAGTTCAACGAGGGGAGTGTGTCCCACCAACTTGGTCAAATCTTCATAAATCTTAGCCATTGAAATGGATTTTTATTGTTTTCATCGGCAAAGTTATGAATTATCATACGAAAAACGGTAGAAAATTATTCCGAAAAGGATGTGCCGGTTTAGATAAATTTTCTTGTTGAAAAAGAGTGTTGTCAGAAATTGTATCCGATGTTTACGCTCCAAGAGCAGTTGCGTAGGCGGTAGTCGGCGCCTCCGTCGAAGTCCTTGGCATTGTTTTTAACGCTGCGTTGGTAATATACGTTGATTGTGTAGTGGCTGAAAAACGCCAGACCCGTTCCCACTTTCAAGCCGGCGTCGAAGCGGTTGACGGCAAGGAAGTCTTTCGGGTCGGCTTTGAAATATTTTTGATTGCTGATGTTGTGGTCAAACACCAGTTGCCCGTCCTCCTCGCCGAATGCAATGTAGGAGTCGGCTTTCTTTGTTCCAGACAAACCGTAGCTGAAATACGGACCTAAGTCGACCGACCATACAGCCTGTGGCAGAATGTTGAAACGCCACGACATAAGCACCGGTATGTGGATATCGTTGTAGCGCACGCGCGTGAACTGGCTTCCCATATAGTCCTCCTCGGCAGTCGCAGCCATCATCGCCGCGTCGTATCCGTGTCGTTCCCAGAACAAGCCCACCTCTATGGCAAGAAACTTTCGGATGTTTAGGTCGGCGATGGCGCCAACTTGCACGCCTGAGTGCCAATAAAAATTGCTCTGTATGAGTTCAGGCTGCTTGTCCATATAGTTGGTCGCCACACCCGATGAGTTCATGCCGGCACGCAGACCGAGCGCAATCACTTTGTCGGGGCGCGACGTGTCGAAAAACGGTACAGTTCTCTCGGCGGCAGCCTGCAGGCATCCCGCTGCAATCAATATGGTGAAAATCAGTTTTCTCATATAGTGAATAATTTTCTGCGAAGTTACATAAAAAAATCCTGTGGCGGGGATTTAAAAGGTAGTCTAAAAGTAGGTTTTTATAGTTTCTCTTTCAGAAAGCGCTCCACGGCGGAGAACGACACGTCGGAAGCCACGACCTCGTGTGCGGCGTCGAGCACAAAATATGCCGGAACGGTCTCAAACGTCAGCGCGTCGCCTTCCATCAGCTCGTCGTAGGCGTCGCTGCAGTGTTTCCACGAGTCGGGAAATGTCGCGGCCTTGCGTTTCCAACCGTCGCCGTCTTCAAACATTGCCACGCTCACCACCTTCAGCTTTTTTGCCGTCGTCAGAGAGTTGACCGTAGCCGACTTTTCAATCTGCGCCGCACCTTTGCGGCATGCGTCGCAGTCGGAATTGTAAAGAAACACGAGTGTCAGCTCCGTTTTCACCTGTGCGATGCGGAAGTCGTCGCCGTTGAAGTCGCGCAGACGGAAATCGACAGCGTAAGCCGTTGCTCCGATGACTGTTGCCAGTAGAAATGTAATGAAAATTCTCATGTGGCAAAGGTAAGAAAAAATCGTGAAAACGGAAGCCGTATGGCCTTTTTGAATGCATAATAGGTAATGGCTGAAAAAAAATTGCTAATTTTGCATTATATTTATTAACAGTCAGCAAAATGGAAAGAAAAGTCAGAGTACGCTTTGCACCGTCGCCAACGGGTCCTCTCCACATTGGAGGAGTCCGCACGGCATTGTTCAACTACCTGTTTGCCCGCCGTCATGGCGGCGACATCATACTTCGCATCGAAGACACCGACTCCAATCGCTTTGTGCCTGGAGCGGAAGATTATATAAACGAGGCATTCGCCTGGTTGGGAATAAAATTTGACGAGGGAGTCCGCGAGGGCGGCAATTTCGGTCCCTACCGCCAGTCGGAGCGCCGCGACATCTATAGGAAGTATGTCAAGCAGCTGCTCGACGACGGCAAGGCTTATGTGGCTTTCGACACTCCGGAGGAACTGGAGGCGAAGCGTGCGGAAATCAAGAATTTCCAGTACGACGCGCACACCCGCATGCAGATGCGCAACTCGCTGACGCTGCCTGCCGAAGATGTGAAGCGCATGATTGACGGCGGAGAAAAGTATGTGGTGCGTTTCCTTGTCGAGCCAAACCGTGACGTAAAAGTCAACGACCTTGTGCGCGGCGAAGTGGTGATCAACTCTTCGATTCTTGACGACAAGGTGCTCTATAAGTCGGCGGACGATCTTCCAACCTACCATCTTGCCAATATCGTCGACGACCATCTGATGGAAATCACCCACGTGATCCGTGGCGAGGAGTGGTTGCCGTCGGCACCGCTTCACGTGCTTCTCTACGAGGCGTTCGGATGGGCTGACACTATGCCGTCGTTCGTTCACCTTCCGCTGTTGCTCAAGCCCGACGGCAAGGGCAAACTGTCGAAGCGCGACGGCGACCGTCTCGGTTTCCCAGTGTTCCCGTTGGAATGGAAAGACCCTAAGACAGGTGAGATTTCTTCAGGCTACCGCGAGTCGGGCTATCTTCCTGAGGCAGTGATCAATTTCCTCGCTCTTCTCGGATGGAATCCAGGCAATGACCAGGAAATCCTGTCGATGGACGAGCTTATCAGCCTGTTCTCGTTCGAGCACTGCTCGAAGAGTGGCGCAAAGTTCGACTTTGAAAAGGGTAAGTGGTTCAACCATAAATACTTGCAGGAGATGAGCGACGCCGATTTAGCGAAGCTCTATATGCCAATTCTTTCCGAACACGGGCATGCCGACGCCGATGCCGCCTACGTGGCTCGTGTGGTGGCTCTCGTGAAAGGCCGCATCAACTTTGTGCGCGATTTGTGGGAGCAGTCACGTTTCTTCTTCGAGGCTCCGACAACCTATGCCGAGAAGGACGTGCGCAAACGTTGGAAAGACGGTATGGCACAATTGATGGAACAGCTTATCGGCGTGCTTGAGGGAATCAGTGACTTCACATCGGCACCGTCGGAAGAGATTGTGCTTAAATGGATCACCGACAACGGCTACCATATGGGCAATGTGATGAACGCTTTCCGCCTCACGGTGGTCGGTGAATGTAAAGGTCCGCACATGTTTGACATCACAGAGCTGCTCGGCAAGGAGGAGACAATCCGCCGCATCCGTCGTGGCATAGAAAACATAAAGCAACCGGAATAAACGATTTTTCAATCAACGCCTTGTGCAGTGTTTGGCTGCGCAAGGCGTTGTCGTTATATACACAACTTACACCAAAAGGCATGAATCTATTTTACAATCTCGGCATCTCGCTCTATTCCGCAGCCGTGGGGATTGCGGCGACGCGAAACAACAAGGCACGGCTGATGAAGGCCGGTCAGGCGCAGACCTTCGGCATCCTTGCCGAAAAGGTCGACACGTCGGCGTCCTACATCTGGATTCACGTGTCGTCGCTCGGCGAGTTCGAGCAAGGCAGACCGCTGATGGAAATGATAAAAAAGCATACGCCGGAAAAGAAGATTCTGCTCACGTTCTTCTCGCCGTCGGGCTATGAGGTGCGCAAGGACTATCCTCTCGCCGATGTGGTGTGCTATCTGCCGATGGACAAGCCGTCGCTCGTGCGCCGTTTCCTTGACGCGGTAAAGATAGAGAAGGCGTTTTTTGTGAAGTATGAGTTTTGGGGCAACTATCTCTCGGAGTTGAAGCGCCGGGGCATCCCGACATATATCATTTCAGCCATTTTCCGTCCCACCCAGGCGTTCTTCAAATGGTATGGAGCGACATTCCGCCGCATGCTTGGCTGCTACGACATGCTTTTTGTGCAGGACGAGGAGTCGCGCGCGCTGCTCGCCGGGATAGGAGTTGACAATGTGGTTGTTGCCGGCGACACGCGTTTCGACCGTGTGACCGACATCCTTGAGGACCACACCGACCTGCCGGTCGTGGAGTCGTTCTCCCGCGGTGCGTTCACGCTGTTTGTCGGAAGTTCGTGGCAGCCTGATGAGGATTTCATTATCCCATACTTCAACAAGCATCCGGAAATGAAGATGGTGCTGGCTCCGCATGAGATTTCAGAGGACCGCATATCCGGCATTCTGACTGGGTTGAAACGTCCCGCCGTGCGCTACACCAAGACCACGCCCGAAGAGGCAGCCGAAGCTGACTGCCTGATTATCGACTGCTATGGCATCCTGTCGAAGAGCTATCGTTTTGCCACGGTGGCGTATGTCGGCGGAGGATTCGGGGTGGGCATCCACAACATCAACGAGGCTGCGGTCTACGGTATTCCGGTGGTGTTCGGACCGAAGTACGGCAAGTTTAAGGAGGCACGCGATTTGATAGCCCTTGAGGGCGCGTTTACGGTGTCGGGAGGCGATGAATACGCGTTGGTGATGAACCGCCTGCTTTCCGACGGCGAATACCTTAAGAAGCATGGTGAGATTGCCGGCGGATATATCCGCGACAATCTTGGCGCCACACGCCGCATCTATGACGCTATTTTTAAATAACAACTTATAGAGCCGACTGTGTGTTGCGGTCAATGCGCGGTCTGTATAAATATTTGAGAATGAAAAAAATCTGTTGTATCGGACATATAACGCTCGACAAGATTATCACGCCGAAATCGGAGGTGGAGATGCCGGGCGGCACATCGTTTTATTTTGCCCACGGCATCCACAATCTCAACCCTGACGCCAATTTCCAACTCGTCACGGCGGTGGCGCAGTCGGAGATGAAGTCGGTCGACGACATCCGCGCTCTCGGAGTCGATGTGGTGGTGCTGCCCACTCGCCACACCGTGTTTTTTGAAAACAAATACGGCGAGAACCAAAACAACCGCACCCAGCGGGTGCTCGCCAAGGCCGACCCGTTCACGGCGCAGTCGCTTCAGGGAATAGAGGCCGACATCTATCATCTCGGCTCCTTGCTCGCCGACGACTTCTCGCTCGACGTGTTCGAGATGCTGTCGGCAAAAGGCACGCTGTCGGTCGATGCCCAGGGCTATCTGCGCGAAGTGCGCGGCGAGAAGGTGTATCCAATCGACTGGAAGAACAAGCGTGACTATCTGCGCTATGTCGACATCCTTAAAGTGAACGAGTATGAGATTGAGTCACTCACGGGGCATACCGACGTGAAGGCGGCGGCGCTCACGCTTGCGGAGTGGGGCGTGAAGGAAGTGTGCATCACGCTCGGCAGTTATGGCTCTGTGATTTATGACGGCACCGAATTTGCTATTGTTCCGGCATTCCCGACGCGGGAGGTGGTCGATGCAACCGGTTGTGGCGACACGTATTCCACAGGTTATCTCTACAAGCGTGCTTGCGGGGCTTCGATAGCCGATGCCGGATGCTTCGCAGCCGCGATGTCGTCGCTCAAATTGGAGCATTCCGGACCATTCAGCCGTACGGAGGCAGATATAGAGAATCTGTTGAAAACGAGCGGGTTGACGGCACGGATTGAAAAATAGTTTGAAAAAACTTGCCGAAAAATTTGCACAATAGAAAAAACGGTATTACCTTTGCACTCGCAATCAGGAAACTGATTGACGTTAGAGGGAGATTCGCTAGCTCAGCTGGTAGAGCACATCCCTTTTAAGGATGGGGTCCTGGGTTCGAACCCCAGGCGGATCACCAAAGGGTCGCAATTTGCGACCCTTTTTTTATTCACTTACCTTCTTAATACGGCTCAATTTAAAAAAGCGTTGTTGGAATGGCGGAATATATTGCACTTTGCGCCAAAAGACAATGTCAACGTTGGCAGGCTCCCTTCAGCCGGCGTGCATGCCTATGCCAGCGGCGGCGCTCACGCGGTCGGATGCAGTTTCTGATATTCCAAGCGGTTTTGCTGTTATCATAAGGTACTTGTTTTTCGTATTGACAAAAAAACGGACGGCATGTTGTTGAAACACGCCGTCCGGCATTATCGTGATAAGGTTATGTTTGATTGTCGCCCTGCTTATCTGGCGATGATTTTTTCCACTTTTGAACCAGTGCGGCGAATGTAGAGGCAACCCGGTGTCGGATTGTCAACACGCATGCCCTGCATGTTGTAATATTCTGGAGTGCCTTGCTCGTCAACGGTTATTTCGTCGACTCCGTCCTGAGCAGGAATCGTTACAAGAAACTTGTTGTGCGTGTTGCCGTTCATTGGTACGCCCTCAAGATAGTTGGCGAATGCAATCTGAAGGTAGTACATCTTGTTGTCGGGGAAGGTGATTTTTCCGTCGGCGAGTTTGCCGAACTCGATACCATAGTCGGGATTGAGAAGATCCTCAAATGTGAATATTTCACTGTGAATATACAGACCTACCATACAGCTGACAGCCACGCTGCCATAATTGCCTACACTGAAGCCCATGTCCTGCCATTCCATCCACACGTGCTCTGGGTCTTCGGCGTGGATATAAAGGTCGTTGGCTTTAAAGTTGTTTTTGTCACCGAAGTAGGGGCAATTGCCGTTGCCGAACGGGTTGACAAGACGATAGTAGCCAGGGGTTGTTTCGCTCTCTTCTATCTCCACATCCCATGTGGCGAGGAAGCTTTCGTCAAGAGCCGAGAACATATCGTCACAGAATGTGCCCGTGCCCAACTGTTTCCATCCGTCCTGTTTTTCGCGTGCGCCGACTGAAAGTGACAGGATAGCAAACAATGCAACTAAAAGGTAGTTTTTTCTCATACAAAAAAGATTAATGTTATAAAATAATTATCAGCGTTACAAACTTATATTATTTGTATGATATATGCAATAGATTTTCACAAAAACTGCATAAAAAATCAATGGATGATTTCCAAATTCGGAAACCATCCATTTTCGCGGTTGCGTTTGATAAACTAAAGTCGGTGCTATTCGTTCATAAAGTCGAGCGTGCCGGAGTAGTCGAGGTCGGGGGTTACGGGGACAACAGAGCCGTAGCCTTGGGCGTTCCAATAGAGGTCGGTGTCGGTGGCTTCGGGTTCGTGGTTTTCGTATTTTCCCGTCAGAATGTAGAACGGTTTCCCTTCCGGACTTGTGTAGTGGGCATATTCTTCGGTCCATCGGCCGCGGCATGCGCGTGCGCGTCGGAAGCCTTTCACGACACCTCCTTTGGGGAAGTTCACGTTGAGGCACACGCCGTCGGGCAGTCCGCGCTCGATGACACGCCGCGTGATTTCGGTGACGTGCGGCATGCAGGCGTCGAAGTCGGCAGCCGAAGGGTTGTGGGTGCAAACGGAGAACCCTATGCTTGGGATGCCTTGCAGACAACCCTCGATTACGGCACCCATCGTGCCTGAATAAATCACGGAGTTGCCCGTGTTTGAGCCGTGGTTGATGCCAGCCAGCACGAGGTCGGGTTGCTTGTCGACGATGGCGTTGAGCGCAAGTTTGACGCAGTCGGCAGGGGTGCCGTTTACAGACCACATCTGCGCACCGTTGTAGTCATCAATCCGTTTCGGCATAAGCATTGTGTTGCAGGAAATGGCCGACGAGCCGCCGGAGCGTGGGCCGTCGGGAGCGGCGACAATCACCGTGCCGAGCTCCGACACAGCGTCGACAAGACGGTGGATGCCTTCCATCGTTATCCCGTCGTCGTTTGATATGAGAATGAGTGGCATGAAATTTTATTTTACGAGTTCCTGGGCATGGCGGAAATCGTCGGGCGAGCCAACGTCGAGCCATGTTCCGTTGATAGGGTGGTAGATTACTTTGCGCCCGTCGGCAACGAGCATCTCTATGAGGTCGGTTGCGTCAAAGACGGTGTCGTCGGGGATGCGGTCGAGCAGCGCGCGCCGCACGATGTAGATTCCCGCGTTGGCGTAGTAGTTGTAGGTTGGCTTTTCCTCCAGTCCGAGGATGCGGTTGCCTTCGCTTCTGAATATGGCGAGCGGCACCGACACCATGTATGGGATCGCCGCGATTGTCATATCGGCCTGTTCCTCGATGTGCTGCAGGAACATGTCCTCATAGCTTATTGTGGTAAACAGGTCGGAGTTCATTATCAGCACATTGTCGTGCGACAGCCCGTCGACAAGCTTGGCTGCTCCGATTGTGCCGAGTTTGCGTGGTTCGCGCACGCAGCGCACGTCGACGCCGCCCACCGGACGCGAGAAATGCTCGTCAAGTTGCTCCGCGAGATAGTTGGTCGTGACGGCAATGTTTCTCACCCCGTTCCTGGCAAGAGCCTCCACGTTGTAGTCGATGATGCACTTGTCGCCGATTTTGAGCAGCGGCTTCGGGGTGGTCAGTGTCAGCGGTCGCAGCCTCTCTCCGCGACCGCCAGCCATCATTATGGCGTCGAGCGGCAGGATGGAGTGGCAAGAAGTGAAGTCGTAGACCTCCACGATGCGGCATTCGCTGTCGAGGCACGGCACGAGCATGATTCCCTGTCGGCGCACTTCCCGCACCTTTTCCACGCTTATTTTGCCTTGTTCGAAGCGTCGGAAGTTGCGGTGCATTATCTCGCGGACTGTCACGTCGAGCGAGCGTTTGGCAATCAGAAACCGTCGCACGTCGCCGTCAGTCAGAGTGCCTGTCATGCGTTGCTTGTCGTCGACGGCGAAAAGCACCATCGATTGTCCCGACAGCCCGTTTATGCACTCTATTGCCTCTATCAGAGAGGCGTCTTGGCTGATTATGTGTTTGCTGCAGTCGTACATTTGAAAAAAAACTTATTGGAGTCCGAAATTATAGATAAAAATCGTAACGGGCAAATTCTGAAAGATTATTTGATTGCAAATTGCGTAATCGTCGGGAAAAAACAAGCGCGGAAGCTTGAATTTCTACAAACTTCCGCGCTGTGTTGTAATTGATGCGTCGTGTTATTTCCCACATTTTGCCTTGATGGCAGACTTTATGCGGTCGAAAATCTCATCAACGCTTCCCATGCCCTCGATGGCGAGGTATTCGCCTCCGTCCTCGTAGAATTTCTGCAGGGGCTGTGTCTGTGAGTGGTACACTTTCAAACGACTTTTGATGGTCTCGAGATTGTCATCGCTGCGTCCCGACTCCTGTCCGCGTTTGAGCAGACGCTGTACGAGTTCGTCCTCGTCGACGTGCAGGCCGACCACGGCGTCGACTTTTGCACCGCGCTCGGCAAGCATAGTCTTCAGAGCCTTTGCCTGCTCGATAGTGCGTGGAAAACCGTCGAAAATCACGCCGTCGCGTGCTTCCGGAGTGTTGTCGAGGATGTCGGCAAGAATGCTGATCATCAACTCGTCAGGAATCAATTGTCCTTTCGAAATATAGGCATCGGCAGTGCGGCCGAGTTCCGTGCCGCGTGCGATGTGGTCGCGCAGCACTTCTCCAGTCGAGATGTGGTGCAGGCCATAGTTCTTGATTAAGTTCTCGCTCTGAGTGCCCTTCCCGGAACCCGGAGCGCCAAAAATAACGATGTTGAACATAACTAATTGTAGATTTAAATGTTCGGGCTTCACCGTTTGCAATGATGAAGCCCGAAGATTATAGGGTTATAAATTACTTTCAAGAATGTATATATCCTTCAAGTTTCGGGCTTGTTCGTCAAGGTCGAGTCCGTAGCCGATGATGAATTTGGTCGGAATCTCGAAGCAGCAATAGTCGACGTTGACATCTACTTTTGCAGCAGAAGGCTTGCGCAGCAATGTGGCGAAACGGATTTCGGCAGGGTTCTGCTTTTTCAGTTCAGCAACGAGCTGCTGGGCGGTGTAGCCAGTGTCGACGATATCCTCGACAATCACAATTGTGCGTCCGGAGATGTCCTGGTCGAGTCCGAGCAGTTGCTTTACCGAACCAGTCGATTGCGTTCCGCAATAAGACTTGAACCTGATGAAAGAGATTTCCGATGGGAAATCAATCTGACGGAATAGGTCGGCGGCAAAAATAAATGCGCCGTTAAGCACGCACACAAACAAAGGGTTCTTGCTTTCGCAGTCTTTCTTTATTTCAGCTGCTACTTCTTTGATTCTTGCTTGAATCTTGTCGTTTGTAATGTAGGGAACAAACGTTTTATCGTCGATGACTACCTTGTCCATAAAGGGTTGGAATTTTAATAAATTGCGCAAATTTACGAATAATTAATTGTATTGCAATGCGTATATAGAAAAATGTGTGGACAAAATTACAAAGACGCTTGAATATTGCGTTCTTTCATCAGATGTTCGGCGATGAGCCAGTCGAGCGGAGTGTCGAGGTCGATTGATCGGCCGGCATCCATCGGACACATTCTGCGGCGTTTGAACTTGCCGAGAGGCATCTGTCTGAGGCTTGTGGTATTGATGACGTAGACCGCGCCGTTGTATTCCCACGCTTTCGGGGCATCCTGGCGCCGGGTGAAAGTCCCGTCGCCTTTCGAGATTTGCAGAAAACCGTCGTCGCCTTCCTCGAAGCAGTTGTAGTAGGGGTTGCTTTCCGCCTCTTTTACGGTCACCACCATGTCGATGTCGGGCGTGTAGAGCTCGAGTGCGCGGCGCACGTCGTCGGCGGTGCGCATTGGCGATGTTGGCTGCAGAAGCACGAGTCTGTCGTAGTCCACGCCGCGGTTATGGTAGAAGTCGAGGGCGTGCAGCATCACCTCGTATGAGCCGCTCTTGTCGGTGGCGAGGCTGTCGGGGCGCATGAACGGCACGTCGAGTCCCATTTTCCGTGCGGTCTCGGCGATTTCCGGGTCGTCGGTTGAGAGGCAGATGTCGCGGTCGTCGGCAAATTCGCGTGCCACGTTGATTGAGTATCCAATCAGCGGCAGTCCGCAAAGCGGACGTATGTTTTTATGCGGTATGCCTTTGCTTCCACCGCGGGCAGGGATGAGATACAGGGTTTTCATTGCAGCCAATGTGTTTGTAAACCAAACGGGGCTGTATCGTAGATGATGCAGCCCCGCTTGTATTTCGGTTTTTTTTGTAAATCTTATTTTGCAGGAGCCTGCTGAGCCGGAGCCGCTGCAGGAGCCTGAGCTGTTTTAGGAGCCTCTTTCTTGGCGGCAGGAGTGCCGAAGTTGGCCGGAGCTGTTGTCTGTGTAGGAACGTCCTGTGTGCGTGAAGCCTGTTCAGCTTGAGTGCCGCCGATAAAGAAAGCGGAAAGGATGCTGAGCACGCAGATTACGATTGCGAGAGTCCAGGTTGCTTTTTCAACGAAACTGTTCGTTTTGCGAACGCCGAGGATTTGGTTTGAACTTGCGTAGTTGGAAGCCAGACCTCCACCTTTGGATTTCTGGATCAAAACGATGCCAATCATCAAGATTGAGGCAATCACTATGAAAATTACTAATGCTTTAAACATTTCTGTTATTGTTTATTTTGTTTATATTTCTCGTTTTCAATCAGTTTCTTGAGGAAACGGATTTGGTCTGCAAAGTAAATACTTTTTTCTGAATAATTCAAACTTAATGATTGAATAATTTCTAAAGCCTTTGCGAATTTATGCTGACGGATGTATATTTTTGCGAGACTCTCGCTCAGCAGCGACGGGTCGTCGTCGGCGACTGGGGCTGTTGGCTTTGGTGCGCGCGCCACTTCCTCCGCCACTTCGTCCGCCTGTCTGTCGGCATCGTTGTCGGCAGTCGACGGGAAGCGTCCGCTTTGCTGCCGGCTGCGCGTGATGAATTTGTTGATAAGACGGTCGTGTTCGCTTTCCTCTCCGTTCTCTTCGGGCTCGCTTTTCTCCTCCTCTTTTGCCAGTAGCTGCGCATAGTCGGGTGTCGGGTTGAAGATTCGCTGTTCGAGGGCGCGAGTCTCGGCGTCGTCGTTGTTGCCGAATGTGTCGAGGAAGTGCGATATTGTGTCCATTGTGGATTTTGTCTTGTTGTCTGTTTCAGTGTTGTGAATGCGTATTGCGGAACCGTCGTTGCCTACGAGATAGAAGAGGTCTTCGCGGTTTCCGATGGTTGTTGCCGCGCCGGCAAGCAGTTGCTGTCGTTGGCTGTCGGTCAGAGAGCCGTCCTGCATTCTCATCACCATTGCCGGAAGGAAATATGGGTAGTCGGCCATCAGCGAGCAGAATAGGCTGTCGTTGATGGCTGCACCGTTGGCAATGGCGCGGTCGAGACATTTGACGCGGTCGGTTTTCTCCATTTCTATATTGTTTGTAAGCTTACCAGTTGCCTGCTGTGGCATTGAAAATCAGCATTACGAGTTCCTCGGTTATTTCCTCGCAGAGTTGGTCCTGGACGTTGGTCAGCATCTCAGAAGAGTCGAAGTCGCGAAACGCCGAGAACGACTGGTCGATTGAGTTCTTCGGCTGCTTGTGGTCGGTGTATTTCACGCGCACCGATATTGTCAGTCTTGTCTTTGATGCGTATGCGTCCTCGGTCACCGCCTGCGGGGTGAGCGAGTAGCCTGTAATCTCTCCCTCGACGCTCAGATCGGTGTTTGAGCTGTCGACAATCCGCAGTCGTGTCTGCTTGGTGTATGTGTCGGTGAGCTTGTTCTCAAACATCGGCTGCAGCGGAGCGTAGACCATTGCCGCGCGGATGGGAAACTGCCCGACGTTGATGGTCTTGTAGATAGAATAGTCGATGGCGGCGCCGTTCAGCTTGTAGCTGATGGTGCATGCGCTCAGTGCGACAATCATTGCCGCCACAATCCAGATGTATTTTAATTTGTTCATTCCAGTCCGTACTCTTTGATTTTTCTGTAGAGCGTCCGCTCGGATATTTTCAGTTCCTCGGCGGTTTTCTTCCGTTTGCCCTCGTTGCGCTCAAGCGACCGTTTTATGGTTTCGCGCTCGGTGTCCTCAAGGGTCATTGTCGCGTCGTCGTGCGGCTCCGCGTTGATGAATTCCGCCTCGTTGGGCTGGCTTGCCGGCAACGCATGCTGCGGCAGCATAGCCTGCGGCGCGAAATTTTTCTGCAGGTTCTTGATGGTTCCTATGTTTTGGCGTGGCTGCCCTTGTGCCAGATTCTCGATGTCGTCGCGCAGGTTGTCGATTTCCTTGCGCATCTCGAAAATCATCTTGAAGAGCATCTCGCGTTCCTTTTCATAGGAGTGGAGCATCTCTCCCGGCGCCACCGCCGGCGTGAATTCGCCACCGGCGTATGGCAGATATGCCGCGACCTCGTCGGCAGTGATTTTCCTGCCGGCGTCAAACAGCGAAATCTGCTCAATCAGGTTTTTCAGCTGGCGCACGTTTCCCGGCCATCGGTAGCTCAGCAGGGCGCTTTTTGCCGAATCCTCAAACTCGATGGCAGGCATACGGTATTTGTCGGCGAAGTCGCGGCTGAACTTCCGTGACAGCAGGATTATATCGTCGCCCCGGTCGCGCAGCGGCGGCACGACGATGAAAATTGTCGACAGTCGGTAGTAAAGGTCTTCGCGGAAACGTCCTTCCGCCACCGCCTTCTGCATGTTTACGTTTGTGGCGGCAACAACGCGGATGTTGGTCTTCTGCACCTCCGACGAGCCGACTTTGATGAATTCTCCCGACTCCAGCACTCGCAGCAGCCGCGCCTGTGTGGTCAGCGGCAGCTCCGCCACCTCGTCGAGAAAAATCGTACCTCCGTTAGCCTCCTCGAAATAGCCTTTTCGTGAAGAGATGGCACCTGTAAACGCACCTTTCTCGTGTCCGAACAGCTCGGAGTCGATAGTGCCTTCAGGGATTGCTCCGCAGTTTACGGCGATGTACTTGCTGTGCTTGCGCGAGCTGTAGGCATGGATAATCTGCGGGAAAAACTCCTTTCCTGCGCCGCTTTCACCGTTGATAAGCACCGACAGGTCGATCGGCGCCACTTGCAGAGCGCGTCCCACAGCCGCCATCAGGGCTGGGGAGTTTCCGATGATTCCAAATCGCTGTTTGGCTTCTTTTATTTCGGGGGTTATTTCGATATTCATATTGCAGTCTCCATACATTAAGCCTACAAAGATAGCGTTTTTTATGCATACGGATGCTTAGGAGACGGTTAAAATGCACTAACTTTGTGGAAGCAACAAGAAGGAATATGGATGAAAAAATGGAAATAGCGATTGTGCAGCATGATATTGTGGCTGAATCAGTGGAGCGAACGCTCTCGGGAATAGAGAGTCTGCTTGCCGGTGTCGAGGCGGTCGACCTGGTGGTTCTGCCAGAGATGTTTGCCACTGGATTTGACGTCGACGACGCGTCGGTGGCGGAGCCGGCATCGGGCGGCGCAGTGCTGCGGTGGATGCAGAGTCTTGCAGCCGCCCGGAGGTCGGCGGTGGAAGGCAGCGTGGCTGTCGACGACAACGGCCTCCGCAACCGCCATTATTTTGTGTATCCCGACGGCACATACCGCTACTACGACAAGCGTCATCTTTTCAGTTTCGGCGGCGAGAACCGTCTTTACCGGCAAGGCGTAAGCCCCTGTGTGGTGGAATATAAAGGAGTGCGCCTGCTGTTGCAGACGTGCTACGACCTGCGTTTCCCCGTGTTTTCGCGCAATTGCGGAGGCTGCTACGACGTGGCGGTGTATGTTGCGAGCTGGCCTAAGTCGCGCATCTCCGCATGGGACACGCTCCTTCAGGCGAGAGCCATAGAAAATCTTGCGTATGTCGTGGCGGTAAACCGGGTGGGAGCGGTAGGCAAGTTGGAGTATGACGGCCACAGCCGTGTCGTAGACTATCTGGGCCGCACTGTCACGGGTGTAGCCGACAGCGAAGAGGGCGTTGCCGTGGCTGAAATCGACTTGTCGCGTCTGCGCGCTTTCCGCCGCAAATTTCCGGCACTTGACGATGCCGACCGCTTCACTATCGACTTGTGACGGCCGCTGCGGTTGTAATGCTTGATGATGAGCTGATAAAATGTTGCGTAAATGTGAACAATACAGCCTTTGGCTTGTTAAAACAATTGTGGGCGGTTGACTGCGCTGCTGCTTGCTTTTTCTGGATTCAGACAGCTAAAATTCGGAGATGCAAGTCGCACATGCGTAGAAATTGCAAAATGTTTGCGTTGCAACCTTACACGGTGTGATAAAATGATGTTAAAACAATTAAAAAAGTTCCGCAAATAGCGGCCGTTGGCTGAATAATATATTATTTTTGTAGTGAAAATTAAAATTGAGAGGTGAGAACTAATGAATATCTACAATTTGGAAATTCATAAACAATGTGGTTTGTATAGTTTGCCGGAAGACGGCTCTATAAAAATCATGGACCGGAAGGAGGAGACGGAAGTCTTGTTCCTCGAGGAAAAACTGACCTATTCCAAACTGCTCTTCGTGTTGGAGGGAAAGGTCAAGTTGAAAATAAATAAGTTGGAAGTGCAGGTGGTTGGTCCTGGCAATGTGGCATTGGTGCCATGTAATTCCTATCTAATCGCGTCGGTAGAACCTGGAAGTTATCTTTTAATGGTTAATTTTACAGAAAAAGAGCCGTTTTGCTCGCGTTATTCGCTTGTGAACCTTATGCACGATGCCGATTCTGTGGAAGACAGTTCCCGTCGGGTGGGAGTCAGCCTGCCAATCAACGAGAGAATCAAGACATTTGTCGACTCAGTGGTTGCCTGCATGGACGACGGAATATCCAATAGTGTTTATTTCAACATTAAAAAGCAGGAATTGTTTTTGTTGATGCTGTCGTACTATGACAAGAACGATCTTGCAGAATTCTTCTACCCGCTGTTCTGCTTCAACCGCAAATTTGAGCAGCTCGTGATGAGCAACTACGAGAACGTCACTGACGTCAAGCATTTTGCCGCACTTCTGCACATGCCAGTGACCACGTTCCAACGCAAGTTTAAAAAGCATTTCAAGACATCGGTAAAGCAATGGCTTCTTGACCGCAAGGCAGAGCGTATGCTCTCCGACATCAAGACCACCAACCGGTCGATAACCGACCTTTCTAAGCGTTATGGCTTCTCTTCGGTGTCGTATTTCTCCAATTTCTGCAAGCATTATTTCGGCAAGACTCCTACGGAATTGCGCGCGGAGGGAAATCTTGATGATTAGTCGATGACAACAATTTGACAGACAGAAAATTTCATAAGATAATAGGCGACATCTCCGGCATCTCTGTGCCGGAGATGTTTACGTTTCCGTTCTGCTACACTCCTCATCCTCTCGTGGAGATGGCGGCGGGCTGTCTGCGCTCCTATCTCGACAAGCGGGCAGACCTCGCTGATGAATTGCAGTCGGGCAAGATGATGGGAGTGCTTGTTGTGGAAAATTCAGTGGGCGAGGTGGGCTATCTTGCCGCATTCTCCGGCAATCTCAGCCATTCCAACGACCACGATTTCTTCGTTCCGGCAGTTTACGACATACTCTGTCCGGACGGCGAGTTTAAGAGACGCGAGGCGGAAATCACGGAAATCAACCGTCGTGTTGACCAGGCAGAGCGTTGCGAGGCTATGGCTGAGGCGCGCAGTGCGGTCGACGAAGTCAGGATGCGTGGCGAGAAGGCAGTTGCCGACTACCGCGCCTATATGGCGCAGTGCAAGGCGGAGCGTCAGCGCCTGAGGGCCAATGGCGGCGACACTGCCGCACTTGTCGCCGAAAGCCAGTATCAGAAAGCGGAGCTTAAACGTCTGCGCCGTCGTGTGGATGGGGAAGTGCGCCTTGCCGGCAGCCGATTGTCGGCACTTGAGGCGGAAGTGGCGACGCTGAAAGAAGAACGCCGGCGCCTGTCGGAATCGCTTCAGCGGTGGATATTTGACCGCTTCGTCATGCTTGACGCCAAAGGCTGCCGGCGCACGCTCACGCAGATATTTGCCGATGCCCGCGGCGAGCTGCCACCAGCCGGCGCCGGGGAGTGTGCCGCCCCGAAGCTGCTGCAGTATGCCTATGTCAACGGCTATCGTCCGTTGGCTATGGGCGAGTTTTGGGTCGGCAAGTCGCCCGTCGGCGAGTTGCGTCGCGACGGCTGCTTCTACGGTGCATGCAAGGGCAAGTGTGAACCCATACTGAACTATATGCTTCAAGGACTCCGCGTGGAGCCCAACCCTCTGGAGTCGGCGCATAAAGAAGAGTTGCGCTCGGTTTATGAAGACGGCAGCCTGTGGGTTGTTGACAAGCCGTCGGGCATGCTTTCCGCTCCGGGCAAGGTGGGCGGCGTCTCGGTTGCCGAGATAGCCCGGCAGCGTTTTCCCGAGGCTTCCGGACTGATGGTGGTGCATCGGCTGGACATGCACACATCCGGACTGCTCGTCGTGGCCAAGACGCGCGGCGCATTTGTGGCATTGCGGCGTCAGTTTGAGGCAAAGGAAGTAAAGAAAACATACACGGCGCTTCTCGACGGCAACGTTGCCTCCGACGAGGGCAGCATTAGCCTGCCGCTGTCGGCCGACTGGCACAACCGTCCGCGGCAGAAGGTGGATTATGCCGACGGCAAGGAGGCGGTCACGCTTTATCGGGTGTTGGGGCGTGGCGGCGGCATGACAAGGGTTGAGTTCAACCCCGTCACCGGGCGCACACATCAGTTGAGAGTGCATGCGGCGAGCGCCGACGGCTTGAATGCCCCGATTCATGGCGACGCATTGTATGGCACTCCCGACGCAAGGCTCTGTCTGCATGCAAGTTGCATAACCTTTCGCCATCCCGACACTGGTGAATGGATGACGCTTGAAAGCACTCCAGAATTTTGAAAAGTATTGTTAAATCCCTAAAAAGATGTTATAAAACATATTTTTTAGGCAGAAAATGATGCGTGAATCAAATAATGTGTTTATCTTTGCAGTGTAAAAAAGATTTTTAGTGTATTAGAAGAGTTTTTTGTTAGGTTTGTTTTTTAGTTTGGGAATTGATTAAGTAAAGGTTGAAAATGTAATAAGTGGTTAAGTCCACGGCATCACAAGTTTCAAGTAAACTTGTTTTGATAAAGTAATAAGGAAAAAGTGGTTTGGAAGCGGCGTCGTGGTGACGGTCGCTTTCTTTTTTTATGTAATTTTGCGGTGTGGAAAATCAGAAATTGCGGAAAATAATACATATCGACATGGACGCATTTTTTGCGGCAGTCGAGCAGCGCGACAATCCGGAGTTGCGTGGCAAGCCCATTGCCGTAGGCAACGAAGGGCATCGCGGAGTGGTTTCGACCGCCAGCTATGAAGCCCGTCGTTATGGAGTCCACAGCGCGATGTCGTCGGTCGTTGCTCTTCGCCGCTGTCCGCAGTTGATATTCACACCGGTAAGGATGAGTGTGTATAAAGAGATTTCCGAGCATATCCACTCGATTTTCCATGATTATACAGACGTCATAGAGCCATTGTCGATCGACGAGGCATTTCTTGATGTGACAGAAAACAAGCAGGGCGTTGAGCTGGCTGTCGACATAGCCAAAGACATAAAGCGCCGCATCCGTGAGGAACTCAATCTGACGGCGTCGGCAGGAGTGTCGTACAACAAATTTCTGGCGAAGATAGCCTCCGACTACCGCAAGCCCGACGGACTTTGCGTGATTCATCCCTCGCAGGCACTCGATTTTATTGCCCGCCTGCCCGTCGAGGCATTTTGGGGAGTCGGCGCTGTCACGGCAAAGAAAATGCATTCGATGGGAATCTATAACGGAGCCGTGTTGCGGTCATACTCCAAGGGCGGGCTGATAAGCGCGTTCGGGAAGATGGGAGTCGTATACTACGACTTTGCGCGCGGCATCGATGACCGTCCGGTGGTGGTCGACCGCGAACGCAAGTCGGTGGGTTGCGAGCGTACGCTTGAGGAAGACCTCACCCGCCGTTCGCTGCTGTCGGTGCATCTGTATCAGTTGGTGCTTGAGTTGGTGGAGCGGTTGCGCAAAGGCAAGTTTGAGGGCAACGTGTTGACTCTTAAAGTGAAATTCTCCGATTTCACACAGATTACGCGCAGCCGCACCGTGGCGCAGCCGCTGACGTCGAAAACCCGCATCCTTCCGGTGGCAAAGTCGCTGCTTGCCGACATTGACGTTGAGCATATGGCAGTGCGTCTGCTCGGCTTGTCTGTGTCGAAATCGGCGGCAGGTTTCCATCGGCCCGTCGCAGTGCAGCTGGAGTTGGATTTTTAGAGCGTAGAGATGGTTTGTCCCGACACAGCGCCGCATTCCGGCAACGCGAAAAACAGGCATGCGCTGGCTACGGCATTGTCGATGTCGCGGCACACGATGGCGTTGACCGTAGCGTTTGGGGTTGCCGGAATCTCCGCAGTATTCGAACCGATGACCACAACCCTGCCGTAGTCGGGCTCCATGGGAAGAGCTGAGCGCAGCGTGCGCCAATGACTGATGATTGCCTGTGCCATGCCGGCAGTGCAGATTACAATCTCAATGTCGCGCCAAGCCTTCATCACCCGGCTCATTGCTCGGCACAGCGTCTCGGCGCAGAACTCATTGACCGGGTTGAACTGCGCGCCTACAGCCTCGGCGTATGCCTGACCGCCGTCAATGTCTGTGCCGAAGAAAGCCACCTGGCATCCGGCATTGCAGAAAGCCTCAATCACAGCCTCGGCATCGGGAACCGCCACCACTACACGGCGGCGAGGAAATTTAAACTCCACGACACCCTGGCGGTTTCCGGCTGGCGACAGACGGTGGGGAGCGCGTCTGCCCGCCTTTGCGGCGGCATATTCTTCGAATTTCTTTTCCAGATAATTGTCAGCCATAGGGTTGCGGTTATTCGTTCACATCGGTCGCCTCGCCACGTGCGGCGGCGTTGAATGTTGCGATGTTTGGATAAGTGATTGTCGCCGCATCGGTGCCGTCGGCAAGCTCTACTTCGATTTCAATTCCGGCTTCCGCCCGTTCGATAAGCTCAGGGAGGGCACGGTCGATTTTCTTGATGTTTACAAGGTTTAGAATCTCCTGTTTGCGTTCAGCGGCAGAAGCCCAGGCGATGTCGCCTGTTGTCACGTCCCACACAAAAGTGATTTCGACCATGTTCTTGTCGTCGTCATAGTCTATTTCATCGACTCTCATCACCGAAGTGATTTCCTTGGGCATTTTATGCTCCAGTTGGTCGATTCTGTCTTCAAGTTTATGCCTGTCGAGCATCGAGCACGACGTAGCCCCCGCCATAAGGCAGATTGCAATGATAAGTATGCGTAGAGAAATTTTCATTGTCTTGAATGCTTTTGATGTGCAAAAGTAAGAAACTAATCAATAAATCAACCCATTGACGGCATTATTTGCATATTTTGTCGGGTATGGGCAAAAAATATGCCCGGTGTTTTGCGACCTTTGTACAAGAAAACAAAAGAACAAGCAGTGTTATGATAATCGAGACAGGAAAAATAGAGCGAGGCGACCGCGTTTACGCGTCGATGATTAAGTCAGGAAAAGTGTTGGCAGAATTGCGGTGTGACACGACAGTTTCCGGAATGACCGACGTCTACAAGGCATTGTGCCGCTTGTCGCCGATGGTCAAAGGATTTGTCAAAGTGAGCGTAAGCAACCGCACACGCGGCTGGTCGAAAACATTGTCGCTGCTTGTAGGCAGGGAAATGCCGTCGGCAAGCCATAAAGAAATGATAGCCGCCGGGCTTATGGAGCGCGACGGCCAATTATGCATCCCTTTCAACTAAGGGTTTAGCATATCTTTATTGAAAAATTCGAGAATCTCGAGCGAAGCCCTGTAAGCCTCTACGGCAGGACTGTCGGGGTTGAGGCTGATTGCCTTGCAATAGTCGTTGAGCGCATTTTTCCAACTGTTGAACTTGCGGTAGGCATTGCCCCGCAAGTAATAAAGTTCGTCAAGTTCCGGACACAACTCTATCATCACATCCAGTTGCGCAATCGCGTTTTTCACCTCGTTGCGCTCAATCATATTTTTGACATCTTCGATTGTAGCCATAAATGTTGCTCTGTTAAATTTTTTATAAAGATAGCAAAAATGAGTGACAAATTGCAAGTTATTGGTCAAAATATTCAAGCCTGGCTTCGAGACTTCCGTCTGTGAATAATCGTTTCACTACATATATGCCGTTGTGAGGAGCGTCGGAACGGCAACCGTTGAGCGCGTAATATTCAGTGCAGCACACTGCTTTCTCGGAGCGAACGCTTTCCACATCATCTTCGCCTTTTATATGAGCCATAACCCATCCGATGCGTTGGTCGGTGTAGCTTTGAACGCATGTAGTCTCATGCGACCAACCGTCTTCAGTCTCAAACATTGTTTCGCCGCCGAGAGAGTTCAACAAGCTGATGAAATCAGAAGTGACTTGAACAGACATAATTCTGTCAGCAGTTCCCATAACAGTGAAAATCGGAGTTTTGACAACGTTGTCGGCGATGCTCTGGCTCGGATTTCCGGCGACGGGCATAGCGGAAGTAAACAATCCTGGGTATGAAGACAGCATACTCCAAGTGCCTGTGCCACCCATTGACCCTCCGAAAATGTAGATTCGGTTGTGGTCCATGTCGGCGGCTTGCATCTGCTCATCGATGAGTCCTTTCAGCACACTCAGCATCGGTCCGCCCCATGATTTGTCGGAAGGGCATTGCGGAACAACAAAAACCGCCTTTTCGTTATGTCGCAGGATGTAGTTGGCAATGGAGTCGATGCCTTTTTCTTCCAATTGCTTGTTGTTGTCGTTTCCCTTGCTTGAACCACCATGCAGATAGATGACGAACGCGTATTTTCCATTGCCGTCTCCATTGCTTATAGCTTTGCGGTAGGGTAGTTTTGTGCCGAAATAATAGCCTTGGCAAACGTCAAAAACAAGGTCGCCGGCAATTGAAGAAACTGAAGCCGCGATTATAACTGCGGCAATCAGCATTAGTTTACAAATCTTTTTCATTTCTTTTGCTTTCTTCCATTTTTCTTGTGTTTAGACTGCATGCGATGCATCATGCGCCGTTCCAGCTTGTATACATTCTCAATCTGCCTGTCGGTTAGGAACTCTCTGTATAGCCTGTAGTACTTCTGGCGGATGTCGAGCAGTTTCTGACTCCGGTCGAAACGCTCCTGCAGAGAACAGTCCTTGCCGCTTCTCGGACCGATAGCCCATACCTCCTTCTTGCAATTGCAGAAAATGGTAATAAACTGGCGGGTGACATTGTCGTCGAAAGCCAATTCCCGGGCGATGTATTTGGCTTGGGTTTCAGCGAGCTGCTCGCGCGACATCCGTTGTTGTGGAGTCTGGGCAGCCGCCGAAACAGCCATTGCCAAACAAACTAACAAATAAACCAACTTTCTCATAATGTATATGTTTTTTAATTAGACACTTCATTGTTGATAAACACATCGTCGGCATAGACGTTGAGAAGATAATCCTGGTCCTGCTCGCTTAGGTTGGCGAATGCCTTGTCGACATTCTCGATGCCCACTTGCGGCTTGTCGAAGATTTCCGAGAACAAAATAACCGACGCAATGCATGCCGCGGCAGCCAGCAACGATAGCGTGATGATTACGCTCTTGTGGCTTTTTGTTTTTGAGCGCTTCAAAATGTCGGTCTCCAGGCTGTCGAAGAAACCGTCGGGAGTTGTGTATGGCATCCGTTTGCCTATTTTGTTGAAGTCAAAATTACTTTCCATATCGGTTACTCATTTGAAGTCATGTATTCTATAATCTTTTCTTTTGCAAGGTGGAAGTTTGTCTTTGCCGCCGCCGCTGTCGAATCAACCACTTTCGCAATGTCGTTGTAGCCCATCTCGTTGTAATACCGAAGGTTGAACACCACTTGCTGTCTGGGCGGCAGCCTCAGTATGGCACTTTGCAACTTGACGGCCTCGGCGTCGGAATAGTCGACATAGCTGTCGGCGGCGAGCATGTCGGCATGTGAGTCGATGTCGGTGTCGGCGTTTTTTCTTGCCTCCACAATGCGCATTGTCTCGTTGGTGGCAATCCGGTATATCCAAGCGGCGAAGGCCTTTGTGTCGCGCAGAGATGAAAACGACCGGTATACGCGTATAAATGTCTCCTGCGAAGCGTCCTGGGCATCGGCGTGCGCCACAACAAGGCGTCGTATGTGCCAATACACAGGCTGCATATATTTCTTGACAAGCATCCTGAACCCTTTTTCCGGATTCTTGCCGATGGCATTTATTATGTCGTTGTCAGTTGTGCTCATTTCTTCTTGCGTTACAGACTATAGACCCCGGTCGTGGACAAAAGTAAAATCTTTATCCGGTTTTTTTATCTTTTTTCCGTTGTTTATTCCTACCTTTGAACATATAATAATTGGAGATATGAAAAAACTTTTGTCATTAATGTTGTTGCTGGCGCTTGCAATTCAGGCGTCGGCTTTTACTTATAAAGAAGGACGCTCGACGCTCGGGCCGTATCCAACCGACCGCGTTGTGCGCACGTTTCCCGACTCGCTGACACCTGTTTTCGTAAATCACGTGTCGCGTCATGGCTCGCGCTACCCGGCAGGCAGTTATTTCACGCTGTTGATGAAGCGCGCTCTCGATCGTGCCGACTCGCTGAATACCATCACTCCGCTCGGCCGCCGGCTTCTTGCCGAGGTTGACGCTGTCGTGGCGTCGAGCGAGGGCCGATGGGGGCAGCTCGACTCAATCGGCGAGGCAGAGCACCGCGGCATAGCCGCCCGTCTTTACCGCGCCTGTCCGCAATTGCTCGACAGCGCACGGGTTGTGGCACTCTCGTCGTCATCGCCACGGTCGGTGATGAGTATGTATTCGTTCACCCACCAGTTGTCGAAGATGGCGCGGCATATCGACATCACGGCAATGTCGGGAGAGCGGTTCAGCCCGTTGATGCGCAATTTCGACCTTGACGAGGAGTATAAGGCATACCGCAAGGATTCGTCGTATCTTAACACCTACGGCAGGTTTCTGGCTAAAAACGTAACCATTGACCCTTTGCTCCGTGTGCTTGGCGAGAACTATCCGCTCGATTACGACGAGGCGCAGAATCTTGCCATGGCGGAGTATTATGTTATGGCTGGAATGGACGCCATGGGGCAGGAAAGCGACCCGTCGGCATATTTCACACTGAAGGAGTACCGGCAACTGTGGTCGGTGTACAACTTCCGCGAATATCTGCTCTATTCAGCCAACACCCTGTCGTCGCGTCCGGCGGAGATTGCCGCGCCGCTGCTTCTCGACCTTGTGCAGACAGCCGACAGCGTGGTCTCGGGCAAACTTCATGCAGCAGCCAAATTGCGCTTCGGGCATGCGGAGACAATGATGCCGTTGCTGGCGCTTATGCGCGTGCCCGGTTGCAACTATCTGACAAACTATTTTGACACAGTGGCAGACAATTGGCATGCTTATGCCACGGTGCCGATGGCGTGCAATCTGCAGATGACGCTGTTCCGGTCGGGCTCAGGCAGAATTTATGCGCGGGTGGATCTCAACGAACGCCCGGTAAGGTTGTTGCCAGGTCAGACATCCGACTATGTGTTGTGGGATGAATTGCGTGTTCATCTGCTCGAATTGTTGCCGGTAGAATAAAAAATGCTTGCCAAATGTTCTCGATAAAGCTATGTTTTGTGACAAAATGAAAACAAAACAGCCTTGAAAACGGCAAAAATCAGTTTGATGTTGTTAAATGATGTTATACAACATATTTTTTAGATGAAAAGCTATTGCTGGGACAAAATTTGTCAGTACATTTGCATCAAGTTTTTCATGGTATTAAATTTTAAGGTGAAAGGATTATTTGTCGGGAGATAAATAATCTTTTTTTTATGTCCCTGTTTCACGTCCGCCCCCTTGTTGGCGCCGCATACCCCGTCTTCGCTGGATTGACACAAGAGAGAATAAAATAATTGTTAATATGTGTTTTGTAAATAGAGCTTTAAGGGTGGTGTATGTTAAAAGGTGTTTTAATATAAGCAAATTGTGCCTCAAAAGTATGTTTTATAACATATTTAGCAGTACATTTGCATCAAGTTTTTCATGGTATTAGATTTTAAGGTAGGAAGGTTATTTGTCGGGAGATAAATAACTTTTTTATTTTGTATGTACTTGAAAATGATGGAGAACGGCAAAACATGTTTTTAAACATATCATTTTCTTAGTCAACTTGTTGGAATAATCTATACATTTGTAACCGAAAAGAGACCAAAGTAGTGTTACCATTATTGTCGGATTCCTTAACCGATGATAATGAGAATTTTGGAAAAAATCTTTAGTTGTTGTTACAAATGTAATAGTTGAATGGATAGAGCAGGAACGCCGGTCGGCGTTCCTGCTTGTTTTTTTAAGGGAGCTGAGTGGGCAGTAGAAATTTAGGGGCTTTAGGGGCTCTGTAGAAATTTAGGGGCTTTAAGGGCTTTAAGGTCTTTAGCGGAAGCGCAAAATCAGATAAATTTGTTTTGCTCTTGAATAAAACCGGCTGCGCCTCGGAAAAATTGAAGTAAACTTCATTTTTCTCTCGGCTTGCACGGTTTTTCACTCACCTTGCACTATCTTTGCATTATGGAGAAAGAAAAGATGACGGCAGGGCCGATTGGCGTGTTCGACTCCGGCTATGGTGGATTGACCATATTGTCGGAGATGCGCAGGTTGATGCCGCAATATGACTATATTTATCTTGGCGACAATGCGCGCGCACCTTATGGCAGCCGTTCGTTCGACATTGTTTATCAGTTCACGCTACAGGCTGTCCGCCATTTGTTCGACAGCGGATGCCGGTTGGTTATCCTGGCGTGCAACACGGCGTCGGCAAAGGCGTTGCGCACCATTCAACAGAATGATTTGCCTAAAATCGACCCTACGCGTCGTGTGCTCGGCGTGATACGTCCTACGGTTGAGGTGCTCGGACAGTTGACCTACACCGGCAATATCGGAGTGCTCGGCACCGCCGGCACAATCCAGAGCGGAAGTTATCCGATGGAGATTGCCAAGATGTATCCCGACTATCACACCTACGGTCAGGCGTGCCCTATGTGGGTTCCGTTGGTGGAGTATCGTGAGGCTGACGGCGACGGAGCCGATTATTTCGTAAAGAAATATGTCGACATGTTGTTTGCCCAGCAGCCGGCCATAGATACGGTTGTGCTTGGATGCACGCATTATCCGTTGCTGTATCAGAAAATCAAGCGTTATATCCCAGAAGGAGTCAGCATCGTGAAGCAGGGAACCATCGTTGCCGACAGCCTTAAAGACTATCTTTCGCGCCATCCCGAGATGGAGTCGCGCTGCGCGAAAGGTGGCGGATGCGAATATCGCACCACAGAGTCGTCAGAAAAATTCAGCACGATGGCTTCGGTGTTTCTTTCCGACAATATTGAAGCAAAACATATAACATTTTAAAGAATTAAGAAGATGAAACTTACGGTTAAGAATTTGATTTTGATGTGTGGCCTGTTGGCAGTGTTGCCTATGACTTCGTGCTCCGACAACGAGCCCGACAATACGGTAACTGTCAATCTTGTCAATACAAAATTGACATATAACGGCGATGGCGAATGGGCCGACGCTCTCAATACAGAGGTGCATGGCATCGATTGCCAGGGCGTTACATTCTCCCACACAGCCACAGCGAGCGAGTGGGGCTCATACTGGTCGGGATTCTGCGCGTCGCGCGTCACAGACGTTGATGACTACACTGCTGAAAACACATGGCTCGACCATCAGTATGCCTCAATGTCGGGCGGCGGTGTCACAGGCTTGGGCACACCGTATCTTGTAGGCTATTGGAATTCGGCTGAAGGAGAGAATCCAGCAAGCCCGTCGTTGGGAATTTCGATGACCGACGGTTCTACATTCACCGTCAAGTCTGTGTATCTGAACAATACGACCTACGCATTCTACACGATGCTCAACGGCTCGTCGTATTCAAAGAAATTTGCCGACGGCGACTGGATGAAGGCGTCGTTCTATGGCGTTACAGCCAATGGCACTGTCGTGGGTCCGGTGGATTTCTATCTTGCCGACTACCGCGACGGAAAGCATACATTAGTAAAGGATTGGACAATGGTCGACCTGTCGCCGCTCAGTGCCGGCAGCGCGTTGAAGAGCATCTACTTGCAGATGGCTTCGAGCGATTCCGGACAGTGGGGCATGAACACTCCCGCTTACGTGGCGCTTGACCGCTTGACATTGAACCCCGGCAAATAAAACCGGACAAACATACAGACAATGAAAGATACTGTAAAAAATCTTGAGGCTTTGCGCCAGGCAATGCGCAAGAGCCACGTCGATGCGGTGATTATCCCAGGCACCGACCCTCATCAGAGTGAGTATACAAGCGCGCATTGGAAACTGCGCGACTGGGTTACAGGATTTACCGGCTCAAACGGAACGGCGGTGGTTACACTCACCGATGCAGGACTGTGGACTGACTCTCGCTATTTCCTTCAGGCAGAGCAGGAGCTTGAAGGCACCGGCGTGACAATGTATAAGGAAGACGGCGGCAACGATCCGACAACGACCGAGTGGCTTGCCGAGAATCTTGAGGAAGGCGGAGTGCTTGCTGTCAACGGACTGCTTTTCTCCGTGGTTCAGGCATCGCGTCTTGAGGCGTTCTGCGGCGAGAACGGATTCCGTTTCGCCACCGACTTTGATCCATTCCCTGAAATTTATGCCGACCGTCAGGCATTGCCTCTCGATAAGGTGTTTGTGCATGAGGAGCAGTATGCCGGCGAAAGCACGCAGAGCAAGATAAAGAAAGTGCTTGACAAGGCAGCGGAGCACGGCGCCGACGCTACATTGCTGTCGGCACTCGACGAGATTGCCTGGACGCTCAATGTGCGCTGCTCAGACGTTGAATTCAATCCGGTGACAATATCTTATGCCTATCTGTCGGACACTGTTAACGTGTTTTTCGTGGATGAGCGCAAAATCGATGCCGATGTGCGGTCATATCTCAAAGAATGCGGTGTAGAGGTGGCTCCTTACGACAGTGTGGAGAAATTTCTTGAGAAAATCAAGGACGCCACAGTGCTTCTTGACCCAAACAAGACGAGCGACACGATTGCCCGCAGCCTGCTCAATTGCGGCACGGTCTATGCGCAGTCGCCGGTAGCATTGCTGAAGGCAGTGAAAAACGATGTGCAGATCGAGGGCACGCGTAAGGCTATGGAGCGCGACGGTGTGGCTCTCGTGAAACTGTTTATGTGGATTGAGCAGAACGTGGCTTCTGGCAGCATCACGGAATATGACGTGGCGCAGAAGGTTCAGGAGTTCCGTGCAGCCAGCTCGCTTTACCGCGGCGAAAGCTTCGGTCTTATAGCCGGCTACAACGAGCATGGCGCCATCGTGCATTATGAGCCCGAGAAGGAAACGGCATCGACGCTGCACCCAGAAGGAATGCTGCTTGTAGACACTGGCGGCCAGTATCTCGACGGAACAACCGACATCACGCGCACCGTTGCTCTCGGCACACCAACCGAAGCACAACGCCACGACTATACTCTCGTGCTGAAGGGACATATCGCCCTTGGCTCGATGATTTATCCAACAGGCACCCGCGGCAGCCAGCTTGATGTGCTTGCGCGTCAGTTCCTGTGGAAGGAATGTATGACATACTGGCACGGAACAGGCCATGGCGTCGGACATTTCCTGAACGTGCATGAGGGACCGCAGAATTTCCGTTTGAACGAGAATCCTACGGTGCTTGTGCCGGGAATGATTACCAGCGACGAGCCGGGACTTTACAAAACCGGAGAGTATGGCATCCGTATCGAAAACCTTGTGCTTTCGCGCAACTATCGTCATACGGATGATTTCGGAGACTTTATGAACTTCGAGGTGCTGACCCTGTTCCCTTACGACAACCGTTTGATAGACTTGTCGATGCTTTCAGCCGAAGAGCTGGCGTGGGTCAACAACTATCACGCCACAGTGCGCGAGCGACTCATGCCGCATCTTGATGCAGAGCAGAAGGCTTGGCTTGAAGAGAAAACTAAAGAACTTAAAAAATAATTCTAATGGCACTTATAAAATCAGTTAGAGGATTTACTCCCAAAATCGGCAAGGACTGCTTTATTGCAGAGAATGCCACACTTGTCGGCGACGTGACGATGGGTGACGAATGCAGCATCTGGTTCAGCACTGTGTTGCGTGGCGATGTGAACACCATCACCATCGGCGACCGCGTCAACATACAGGACGGCTCGGTGCTCCACACTCTTTATCAGAAGTCGGTTATTGAAATCGGCAACGACGTTTCGGTGGGTCACAACGTGACAATCCACGGAGCCAAGGTGTGCGACTATGCGCTTATCGGCATGGGCAGCGTGCTGCTCGACGGCGTCGAGGTGGGCGAGGGCGCCATCGTGGCAGCCGGCAGCGTTGTTTCGCCAGGCACTAAAATCGGAGCGCACGAACTGTGGATGGGAGTGCCTGCCAAGTTCAAGAAGATGGTCGATCCGGCACAGGCAAAGGAGATGAACGTGAAGATAGCACACAACTATCTGATGTATTCAAAATGGTATGAGGAAGGCAAATAGCCGATTCTCCATATAAAGTTACGGCGCTGACCGACATGATGTCGATTCAGCGCCGTTTCTATTTTCAGGTTTTATTATAGAGCTATTTCTTTACAAACGGGATGCGGGCAGTTCCGTCGGCGGTTGCGACAACGGCGATGTAGTAGCCTGCCGGCAGATGCGCAACGTTAACAGAGTCGGCATTTGAAGCGTCGGCAACAAGTGCGCCTCCGGCGTTGTATACGTCAATTCTCAGGGCCTCCACGTTGACGTGGAGCACGTCGACAGCAGGATTAGGATATGCCTTCACATTGACCGCGTTGACATCGTTGATGCCTGATATAGCACCGTTGAATTCGTATGGCTCTCCTAAAATATATGATTCACCTTTGCGGATGACAGGATAGGCAGCGTAATGGGATCTCTCATGGAACTTTGCCGGGTCGATAAACACAGTGACAGGCACAGTCTGTTGCTCATAGGCTTTCAGGATTATTCCGTCCACCTGAGCCAAGCCTATTCCATTGTTGTCTTGGTCTACGAAATACATTCCAGCACTGATGGTCTCCGACTTGTCGTTCTTGTTCTCAAGATCGAGATTGAAAGTGCAGTTTGTGCCGATGGTAGGATATGATTCCGGAGCGGCGCTGAAAGCCACTTCATCTACTGGGTGCAGCACAGTCACATCCGAACCGTTCACGCGGAAGTCGATATGGGATGAATTGGTTGTATACAGCCAGTCAGGGAACAGGTATTCCTTGCGAATTTCCCGGCTGACGGTTGAGAGCCGGTACACACCGTCGCCGGCTGCCGTCGCAATCGGCAAAGCCTTGAACGGGGCATTGAGTTGGGCGTAGTAAGCGCCTTGTGGGATATCTACGGTCTTAAAAATCGCTGAATACCATTTTGAGCCAGTGTGCAAGTTGTAGGTCTCAATGCCGATGTATCCCATGTATGTTTCCTTGTTGGCATTTCCAATGCAGTTGATGCTCACCATTGTATCGTCGGTTTTGCTGAAATTCTCATTAGAGACAGTCATACCAAAAGGATTGCCGTTGATGTTGAAGAACGTCAAACTGTTCTGCACTTCTGCGTTCTCGACAATAGAGAAACTCAAAGGAATGGCATTGTTTATCGGCAGAGTCTTGCCGTCGGTTGTCTGGAATCCGGTGAATGAGATGTTGTAAGTTTTGCCAATGACGAAGAAGTCGTATGTTGTCGGGAACGATATTCTTGCCTTGAAGTCGCAGTTGTCGTAGACAATTGCCCGCAAGGAGCCGCTGAGAGCATCGCCCGTTTCAGAATCAGTCACGGTAAACATGATGCTGCCGTCGACCGGTATTGACGAGCTGTTGTGGACAGTGACGTCGGCGTTGAACGAGAAACCTTTGTAGGTGGCAGTGTCATAAGATCCGATTCCGACCATTGATATATTTGGCGTCGGAGCAGACAAATAGACCTTGCCGTCGGCAACCGTCATGTTCAGACAGTCGGTAGAGGCGAATTTTCGACATACGTCTCCATTAGCTTTCGACATAGCTCGTACAATGTAGTTTCCGTCGGCTATTCCCGCGGTGTTGAGAGTCATTGGAAGGTCGACGGAATATAGGCTGCCGCTTTGAAATTCCAACAGTTCACCGTTATTGTTCTCTATGCGCTCCTCATTTCCCATAGTCACCAATGCGCCCGAATCGTCGAACACACCCACATTAAGGCTGCCGAAGAACGACTCCCCGCTCAGGTTTGCCGTATTGCGCAGCAGGATGGTCACAACGTCGCCCTTGTTGGCAGGCATTTCCTGCTCGCAGAATATGCCGCCTTTAACGTCGTCGTAGGGCACGAAGCATAGCTGCTGTATAAATTCATACGGTTCCACGCCGTCTTTCAGCGGACGGGCGAGCACGATGCCCTGGTTCCATTTGAAAGCGCCGCTTCCGCCACCGATTCCGAGACCCGTCGGGTCCATATAGTTCATGTCGAAATAGCCGTCGCTGTATCCACCCCATCCCCAGTTTACGTGGAGAAAATAGTTGGTGTCGTATCCGTCGACCACGAAAGCGTGTCCGCCATCCTCGCCGGTGCCGCAATAGATAATCGGGCGTCCCTCCTGCAGCTCGTCGGTGATTATTTTTGTGAATTCCGCAGTCTCGCACCCGCTGCGGTTTACCGTGCGCGACGAGTAGCGGAAGTAGTTTTTAAAAGCCGGGTAGTAGCTATAGATTGAAGCACCGCTCACTGGACCGTAGTTCATGTTCAACGACACGCCGCAGTCCTTCATCAGCAACGCAACGGCATCGGCCTGCTCGCTGGAGTATTCCCCGTTGTTGTATCTGTCAATCATATTCGTCCAGTCGTAGACGTGCTCCGAGAAGTTGGATGATATTGTGCCGAATGACTGATGCTCATAAGAGTAATGTCCGACACCCTGTTCCGGCCAGTTGTGGAATTTCATTATCTGCGCCATCGCTGTAGCTGCGCATCCCGTTGCGCATCGCTGCGTGTTGTTGTTGTCGTCAGTGTATTCCGGAGCGAAGTTGTTGAATGGCGCATCCTGGTTCCATTTGGTGGTGACCAAAGGCTCCACCACAACCGACGGCGAGTCGGAGAGCAGAATTTTTCTGGCTTTAGCCTTTCCGCTCTGCACTGCAGCCACATATTCAGCATATCCGTCGAGCCACAGCTGCATTTGAGGCGGAATATTCTCAGCGTCGAAAAAGCCGTTTTCGGCATATCCCACAAGTTCTGTCATCTCGTCATCGCCGCTGACGATGACATAGCCCTGCTCGAGATTGAAAGCATAGTATGGAGCGTTGTTTGTCTTGTCGCTTCGCAGATTTTTTGCGGGCGCGACTTGTCCAGTTCTGGAGTATTTGCGCGCAGCCGAAAGGGCTGCATTCTGGGAAATCTGTTTTCCATTGGCGAATAATGCCGATACGCAAATAGCGATAAGAATAGTCGTAGTCCGTTTCATTTAGTCAAAAATTATAGGTTATGGATGTAAAGATAAGCAAAATAATTGAAAAAACAACAAAATTAAAAAAAATAAGTGCAGATGGCAAGATTTTTGTTTTCAGCAAAGTGCTTGCAGATGAACGCTAAAGGTTGTAACTTTGCAAGCGCAAAACAAGGAAATACGAATTAAAAAAATACGATAACATTATGGGTAAGAAAGCATTGCTGATGATTCTCGATGGATGGGGAATCGGCGATCACAAGAAAGATGACGTAATCTATTGCACCCCAACGCCTTATTGGGACTATTTGCTAAAAACATATCCGCACTCGCAGCTTCAGGCAAGCGGTGAGAACGTAGGATTGCCCGACGGACAGATGGGCAACTCAGAGGTTGGCCACCTTAACATCGGAGCCGGCCGTGTGGTTTATCAAGACCTCGTTAAAATCAACAAGTCGATAGCCGACAAGTCAATCCTCAAGAACAAAGAGATTGTTTCGGCATTCACATACGCCAAGGAGAGCGGCAAAGCCATCCACTTCATGGGACTTACATCAAACGGTGGCGTGCACAGCTCGCTTGAGCATCTTTATGCACTTTGCGACATCGCCAAAGAGTACGGCTTGACAAAAGTTTATCTCCACTGCTTCATGGACGGCCGCGACACCGACCCGAAGAGCGGCAAGGGCTTCATCGAGCAGGTGCAGCAGCACTGCAGCCAGTCGGCAGGCGAGATAGCCTCAATCGTAGGCCGTTTCTATGCAATGGACCGCGACAAACGATGGAACCGCGTCAAGGAAGCCTACGACCTGCTTGTAGACGGCAAGGGCAAACAGGCGACAGATATGGTTCAGGCAATGCAGGAGTCATATGATGAGGACGTTACCGATGAATTTATCAAACCTATTGTCAACGCCAAAGTTGACGGCACAATCAAAGAAGGCGACGCCGTTATTTTCTTCAACTACCGCAACGACCGCGCAAAGGAGCTCACCATCGCGTTGACACAGAAAGACATGCCGGAGGAAGGCATGCACACAATCCCAGGGTTGCAGTATTACTGCATGACACCTTACGACTCATCGTTTACAGGAGTTCATATCCTCTTCGACAAAGAGAATGTAAAGGACACCCTCGGCGAGTATCTTGCAAACAACGGCAAGCACCAGCTTCATATAGCCGAGACAGAGAAGTATGCCCACGTGACATTCTTCTTCAACGGCGGTCGCGAGACACCGTATGAAGGCGAGGACCGCATCCTCGTGCCATCGCCCAAGGTTGCCACCTACGACCTCAAGCCAGAGATGAGCGCATACGAGGTCAAGGACAAGCTGGTTGACGCCATCGGCACAGAGAAATATGACTTCATCGTAGTCAACTACGCCAACGGCGACATGGTTGGCCACACAGGTATCTATGAGGCTATCGAGAAAGCCGTTGTCGCTATCGACAATTGCGTGAAAGATACAGTCGAGGCAGCCAAGGCCCACGGTTACGAGGTGGTTATCATCGCCGACCACGGCAACGCCGACCACGCCATCAACGAAGACGGCACGCCAAACACGGCACACTCGCTCAACCCAGTGCCATTTGTCTACGTTACGGAAAACAAGGACGCGAAGGTTGAAAACGGCATCCTCGCCGATGTCGCACCGTCAATTCTCAAGATTATGGGAATGCCGCAGCCATCCGATATGACAGGCAAGGCATTGTTCTAATCCGTCAGCAAGCCATAACACAACCGCGCCCGCAGGAGCAATCCTACGGGCGCGCATTTTTTTTGTTTGCCGCTAAAATGCAAAACTTCGTAAGGCATTTTATTATTGCGTTTTATGCAATTGGTTCTATTTATTCTTATCTTTCTTCTATAATAGCGGGCTATGAAAAGTCCGGTCCTTCCAGGTATTGTTTGGAGGATTGGACTTTTCTATTTACCTTTACGTCAAATTCATAAAAGGAAAAGATTATGTCACGAAAACTATACCCTATCGGCATACAGACGTTTGAGCGTATACGCAAGGAAGATATGCTGTATGTAGACAAGACTGAATATGTCTACCACATGACGCATACCGATGGCAAATATTTTTTCCTGAGCCGTCCGCGACGGTTTGGCAAGTCGTTGCTCACGTCAACATTCCGCAGCTATTTCGAGGGACGTAGAGATTTGTTCAAGGGTCTTGCCATTGAACGGCTTGAAACGGAATGGACTGAATATCCAGTGCTGCATTTCAGTATGGCTGGAGGAAAACACATGGATAAGGACCAGCTGGAACGCTATCTTGACCGCCGATTGGCAGAGTATGAGGAAGAGTGGGGGATTGACACTCCCGCAGCAGACGCAAATGACAGACTGTCTGCACTCATAATGACAGCATTCAACAAGACGGAGCGACAGGTCGTTGTCCTGGTCGATGAGTATGATGCGCCGTTGCTCGACGTGGTGCATGAGGATGAGAAACTGCCGTTGTTGCGCAACGTGATGCGCAATTTCTACAGCCCGTTGAAGGATTGCGAACCCTATCTTCGTTTTGTGTTTCTTGCAGGGATAACCAAGTTTTCGCAGATGAGCATTTTCAGCGAGTTGAACAACATGGTCAACGTGAGTATGCGTAATGATTATGCCGGTATCTGCGGCATAACGAATGAAGAACTTGAAAGTCAGATGTCGGCCGATGTCGACGCGTTGGCTGCGCGGCTCGGCATGACCAGGGAGGACACGTTGACGAGACTGCGAGAATATTATGATGGTTATCATTTTGCAGCCCAGTCGCCCGACGTGTACAATCCGTTCAGCCTTCTCAACGCGATGGCGTCAGGTTGTCTTGACTATTATTGGTTCTCCACGGGCACACCGACCTATCTGATAGAGATGCTCAACAAATACCATGTCATGCCGTCGGAGATAGGAGGCGGCGATGCCGACAAGTCGGAGTTTGACGCTCCGACGGAGCGAATGACCACGATAACGCCGTTGCTCTATCAGAGCGGCTACATCACAATCAAGGGCTACGACCCCGAGACCGATCTGTACAGGCTCGATATCCCGAACAAAGAAATCCGCGTTGGGCTTTATCGTAGCTTGCTGCCCAATTACATCGGGATGAACACAGTCAAGGGAACAACCACAATAGCCAAGATGTCGGCGTTGATTCGTCGCGGAGATATGGACGGTGCGCTCAAGATGCTTCAGGCATACCTTGCTACGGTGCTTTATTGCAGCAACGCAGACTCAGAAGGTCATTACCAGCAGATGATGTATGTGATTTTCTCCATCCTTGACAATTACGTCGATGTTGAGGTGCGCACACCGCACGGCCGTGTCGATATGGTACTGCGCACGGCAACGCATATCTATTTGTTCGAGCTGAAACTCAACCGCGATGCCGCCACCGCGATGCGGCAGATAGATTTGAAGGAATATCCACAGCGGTTTATGCTTTCAGGACTGCCTGTTGTGAATGTGGGCATCAACTTCGATGTGGAGCGGCACAATATTACCGACTGGGAGGTGCGTGACGCAGGAACTGCTGCCCAATAGCCAGAATCAATAACTGAGGCGCAGACCGACGGCAAGCTGGAAGCTGAAGTCGTTGCGGCGATGCACCGGCGATGCACTGTCGTCAGACAGGTCATAGACCAATTGCGGCTCTGCGAAAATTCCGTAACGGTCGGTGATGTTCAGCTGCGCGCCGACACCGGCGTTTACCGACCCCTGCCAAGGACGCGTGTCGAGCGTATTGTGTCGGGTGGCTTGCTTCTGCTCCTGACTCGACGCGACAACGAAATCCTTGCGCGTCGTTTTCACGCATTTTTCCACTTGCCCTCCGGCAAGAGCGTAGAGCGACACATAGCGCGACGACAGAAACGTGTAGCTAACAGTTATAGGGATGCCGATGTAGTGCATACGGATTTTTGACGAGTAATAGTCGGATTCCGAACCCGACCGCCGTTCGCTTGTTGCGTAGGCGTATGAAATTCCGGCATTTATGCCCCAGTGGTCGGTAAGCATATAGCGGAACGAAGCCGAGTATGACACAGGAAACGAAACAATGTCGTCGGTTGCTGTAGCCTCGTCGATGTTGTTGGTAGTCGCTTTGAGATAAGTGGCGTCGAAAGTCGACGTCCCGACCGAAAGCATATGGCTGTGGGCAGGGATATGGTATAGCGGAGAGAATCCACCCTCCGACGCACTGCTGCCCTGACCGAACGCATTGTTGGCGGCAAGAGCGATGTGCCAGCGGCGGTTGCCGTTGTCAATCCGCTTTGCCGTCGGTGTGTTGGCGGCTCTCCTGTTGGAAACGGCAGTCGACGCGGCGGGCATCGCTTCGAGAAACTCGCGCGTCGTGGCGCGTGGTCTGTCTTCCACAGAGTCGGCAGGAGCGACGGTGCAAACCGGCTCCTCGTCGATAGAAACGAGAGGCGCGTCGTCGGTCATCGCCATCACCGCCTCAGCGCGGGGGCGAGGAGTGTGGTCGTGGGAGGCGGCGATAAGCTCAGCCGGTGTGACTATGCCGGCAGAAGCCGGCGTTGCCGAAGTCTTCGTTTTTGTGATGACAGGAGAAACTCGTGGAGCGACATTCCCATTGTCGGGATTTGACATCAGGAAATAGACGCCCACCACCAGTGCAAGGCATGCCGCCGCAGCCACCGCCCTCCAGACAACAGTAAGCGTTGGACGGCGTCGAGCCGCCGCAGCGTCGCGCTCAATGCTGTCCCAAATGCCGGGGCGCGGCTCCACCTCGAACCCGTCTAAAGATTCGCGCAGCGATTCAAGCCATTTGTCATTGTCGTTTTTCATATTTCGTCGTTTCTTCTCAAGTAATCGTTAATCATTTTTGTGAGCATAGATTTCGCCCTCGACAGTTGTGACGACGACGATTTCTCGTTTATGCCCAGCCTCGCAGCAATCTCCTTATGGCTGTAGCCGTCGAATGCATACATGTTGAGCACCGTTCGGTAACCATAGGGCAGCGATGCGACCATGCGAAGAATCTCTGCCGCCGGCAACCGGCAAGTGTCGGGCTCCTCGCCGGGAATGTCGCCCACCGACTCAATGTCGGTCGATTCGGTGTGTTTGTTGCGTCTCAGTCTGTCGAGCGCGGCATTCACCATCACACGCTTCATCCACGCGCGCAGCGAACCCTCACCTTTGTATGAGAACTTGTGGAAGTTTGTCAGCACGTTGACAAAGACATCGTGCAGCAAGTCCTCCGCCTCGTCGCGGTCGGCGAGATAGCGAATGCCGATGGCAAGCATAGTCCCGCTGAAGCACGTGTAGAGCTCGCGGCGCGCTGTAGCGTCGCCGCGTTTGCATCCTTCGTATATTTCCTCCTCGGTCACGTCTGCTGATGTTCTGACAATTAAACGGAATGATTGCAAAAATACTGCATCACAGTGAATTTTTAATTATTGGCGAGCAGTATTTTCGCTGTCCGGACGTTTTAGCGATGAAAGAAAGACAGAAATTATGAAAGAAAACAAGCGAAACATATTGGTTGTGATGATAAGTATGATTGCGGCGATGCTGCTGTTCATGTCGTGCAAGGAAGACGGCGACTATATGACATGTACGTATCCGACATACAACTCCACAATCGGCTCGTTTGAGAAAGAGTCGGACGAAGCCTATTATATAGACAGCGACAAAGGCAATAAATTCTATGTAGCCAACTATGGCGATATGCTTGACAAGGGTTATAAACCCGGTCAGCGAGTCTATGCCGAGTTCAACACGCCTGTCGGAAAACGTCCGTATGTCGGTCAGATAACCGTGTTGCGGACATATCCTGTTTCGGTAAAAGAAGTGTCGGCGCTGGATGAAAGTATGGGCGACGACCCCATTACCGTTGTCAATCTGTGGAATTCCAAAAATTTTCTGAACGTCCAATATATGTTTGCCTCCAGCAGCACCTATGTGCATAGCCTTGACCTCGTTTCCGTGCCCTCGCCCAAAAAGTCCAAGCCCGGCTATCAGTATCTTGAGCTCCGCCACAGTTTGAACGGCGACACCCCGGAGACCAACATCGTGGGCATCATCTCGTTTGACATAAGCCGCTATCTATCCGATTCCAATCTGAAAGGCTTCATAATAAAAGTGAACGACAGACTTGCCGGCGACACCTTCGTGCGGTATGACATAGATAAATAAATCTCTTTTTTACGACCGCTGCAAGGCGTATGAGCGTAACTTTGCCGAAAAAAGAAAATGCTATGGAAAACAACGGAATGATTACGCTTACAAAAGCAGAAATGCTTGAGGAATGGAAGAAACGCAAAGGTTTTTACAGCGGAGTGCGGTCGTGTGATGTGGAGCGCGAGGACGGCGTGGACCTTGACGGCGTGTTGCAGCGCGAGATGGACGATTGGTACAACAAGATGCTCCGCGAGGCTCCGTCGGAGATGCTTCCGATAGAAAACATCGCAAAGGAATGCCCTGCAACGGTCGATGCCCGCCGAGCCGTCACAGTGGATTTGCCAGCCAGGTGTGTGCGGGTGCTTGCGTTGAGGCTCGACTGCTGGGCAGCCGACGTGACGCAGTTTGCCGCTCCCGGCAGCGATGATGCAGAGGCGCAGCGCAGCGAGTGGACGCAGGCAGGAACAGAGCGTCCGGTGGTTGTGGCAGGAGTGCGCCGCTTGACGGCATATTCAGCCGTGGCAACAGACAAAGCGTCGATAGCCAGCCTTCTGGCAGTCTGCCGTCCATCCGACGGCACCTACCGCTTCCGGGCTGACGCCTGGACATGGAAAGACGGAGAGTTTGAGAAAGTTTAGCGGTTTATCGGCTGCGAGAACGCCGGGAGCTGAACTGGTTCTCCCGTTTGGTCAGGATAGACAATCATAGTAGAGCAGTTCCCGAAATATTGAGCGAGCATGTCGGGCAACTTTTCAAAATCAGGCAGGTAAGACACACCGCCCGGCCGCGAAGCCGCCGCAATCAGCAAATGATCGTAATTAACCGAAGCCGAGAGCATCATAAACTCATCCCATGAATCCATCTGCTCGATGCGCACCTTGTCGGAGTATCCCTGACGGTCGACAATCAGCTGCACGAACATCGCCGTTTCATGCGAGCAGTGGAAATGAATCTGGCAACCGAGAGTCCGGCCAACCTTCAGCACGTGGTTCATCCATTTAGAGAAACCCGGTTCGAACTGTGCTTTCGGCGGAACCGCCACAACGATGCGCCGCAGCGTGTTGAACGGCATCAGCATCTTGATCATCACCACCTCCCTGTGCAGCCGCGACAGGAACGCCTCGGAATACGGGCCGCTGTGAGAGTCGGCGGCAGTGAGTTTGCGGTGTATGCCAAGAATTATCGTGGTGGCCTCCTGCTCCTTCGCCGTGTGGATAACGCCCGTGGCAACGTCGGCACTGTAGCGGCTCACCGTCTTCAGCGTCATGCCCGAGCCAGACGCCGCCTGAGCCGCCATTTCAAGGAAGCGTTTTCCCTGGCGGGCACTTCTCGCCACGTTGCGGTTGTCGGAATCGCTCACCACGTTTACGGCAATGACATTGTCGGTGTTTTTGGAGTCGCGTATAAGCACCGCGAGGCTGACCAGCTCGAAGAGCGTGTTCGGATTCGACACACTGATAAGCACCCGTTCGCCGTCGGACGTCTCAGGCTCTGCCGCCTCCATCTCATGGAGCGCCATGCGTCGCGACGCCCGTTCGGTGACGATGCTGCTCACTACGCATGTGATAAGAATCAAAGCGATAGCTCCGTTCAGCACCTCATTCCCCAGCAGGTGAGACCCGTCGGGAAGAATTATGTTGTAGCCCACAAGCGCCACCGCCAGCGTAGCCGCGGCACGCGAAGTGGACAGGCCATACATCAGGCTGCGCTCAGAAACCGACATGCGGCATAACTTCTGTGTCAGCCACGCCGTGATCCATTTAGTCACAATCGCCATCACCACCATCACCACCAGCAGTTCCACAGCCTCCCAGCCTCCAAAGAACACCCTTAGGTCAATCATCATGCCCACACCGATAAGGAAGAACGGGATGAACAACGCATTGCCCACAAACTCAAGGTTGTGCATCAGTGTAGACACGTTTGGAACGAGTCTGTTTAGCACCAGTCCGGCGAGAAACGCTCCGAGGATACCCTCCATGCCGACGATTTTCATCAGACCGGCACTGAGGAACATCATTCCAAGCACAAAAATGTATTGCAGCACACCGTTGCTGTAGCGGCGGAAGAACCACCGTCCGATGCGCGGAAAGAAAATGATTACGCAAGCCGTCAGCAAAGCCACCTTCACCACAAGCCACAGCCACAGCAGCGAACCGCTGTCGGCGTCTTTGTACAAACCGCCGAGGATGGCAAGCAAAAACAGCGTCAGGCAGTCGGTGATTGCCGTCGCCCCCACCGAAATGCTCACACTGCGTTGCCTCGCCATGCCGTAGCGGCTCACGATAGGGTAGCTCACCAGCGTGTGGCTCGCATACATGCTTGCCACCAGCATAGCCGGCACAGCCGCATATTTCAGCAACATACTGTTGACGGCATATCCCATTGCCATAGGCACGATGAAACCCAGCAGACCGAACACAATCGCCTTGTTCCGGTTCTGCTTGAAGTCGTTCATGTCCATCTCCATGCCCGCGAGAAACATGATGTACAGGAGTCCGACGTTGCCGAAAAGCTGGAAACTGCTGTCGCGGACAATGATGTTGAGCCCGTGTTCGCCGATGACCATACCCGCGAGAATCATGCCGATTATGTGCGGGATGCGCAGCTTGCCGAATACTATAGGCGCAAAAAGGATTATGCCCAACACGATGAAGAAAATCCATGTAGGGTCCTGAACTGGGAAATATCCTGTTATGTTGCGAATCAATTCAGTCATAATTAAGAACAAAATTAGTTATTTTTCCTAATTGTATATATCCGTACTAATGAAAAAAGTTATAAATTTGCACCCTACAATCAAAATAAGGATATAAGAGAAATGAAAATTGCAATTGTTGGTGCCAGCGGCGCCGTAGGTCAAGAGTTTTTGCGAGTGCTCGACGAGCAGAATTTCCCCGTCGACGAGTTGCTGTTGTTCGGATCGAAACGCAGTGCCGGACTGACATACAAATTCCGTGGCAAGGACTATGCCGTGCGCGAACTTTGCCACAACGACGACTTCAAAGGAGTGGATATTGCATTTACCTCGGCAGGCGCCGGCACATCAAAAGAATTTGCAGAAACGATAACCAAATACGGCGCGACGATGATTGACAACTCATCGGCGTTCCGCATGGACGACGACGTGCCATTGGTAGTGCCCGAAGTCAACGGCGACGACGCATTCAACGCTCCCCGCCACATCATCGCCAATCCAAACTGCACGACGATACAGATGGTTGTGGCGCTCAAGCCCATCAACGACCTGTCGCCGATAAGCCGAGTGCATGTTGCGACCTATCAGGCAGCCAGCGGTGCCGGTGCTGCCGCCATGGACGAGCTTGTCAACCAGTATGCCGAACTCGGAGCAGGAAAAGACGCCACTGTTGAGAAATTCGCATATCAGCTTGCATATAACGTAATTCCTCATATCGACGTGTTCCAAGACAACGGATACACAAAGGAGGAAATGAAAATGTACAACGAGACCAAGAAGATAATGCATGCCCCGAAGCTCGATGTCAGCGCCATGTGTGTGCGAGTGCCAGTGATGCGCGCCCACAGCGAGGCAATCTGGGTTGAGACAGAACGCCCGATAAGCGTAGACGAAGCCCGCAAGGCATTTGAGGCGGCTGAAGGAGTGGTTGTCATCGACAATCCGGCAGAGAAACAGTATCCGATGCCGCTGTTTACGGCAGGCAAAGATCCTGTTTACGTTGGACGAATCCGCAAGGATCTCGCCAATGAAAATGGCTTGAGTTTCTGGGTGGTAGGCGACCAGATAAAGAAAGGCGCCGCGCTCAATGCCGTGCAGATAGCACAGCATCTCATCAAGAAAGACTAAAAGAATAAGGAAATATAGAATATGACTGTAGGCAAGGACACTTGCCTACAGTCTTTTGTATTGGCTTGGAGTCATACCCGTGTGGTGCTTGAAATACTTTCCGAAAAACGACTGGTTTGGGAAATTCAGGCTATAGGCAATCTCCTGCACGTTCATGGTTGAATATTTCAGCAGGTTTTTCGCTTCGAGAATCACGTAGTGGTTTATCCAGTCGGCAGCAGTCTGTCCGCTTGCCTTCTTGATCAGAGTGGTGAAGTATTTTGGCGACAGGTGCATCTGTTCGGCGTAGAACCCCACGCTTCTCTCCTTCTTGTAGTTTGCGCCGAGCAGCAGCATAAACTCCTTGAAGTAGCCCGCATTTTTGCTGAATGCCTCCTGGTCAAGTTTCTTGGTTTCTCCGGTGTTTTTGTCAACGGCGCGTCCCACCTTAAAGAACAAAGCGGAAATCAGACATCGCAGAATGTCGTTCGACAGCGCGTCCTCCTCGTTGTTGCGGATTTCGTCGGCTATGGAATCAATCAGGCATTCCGTTTCTTTGAAAGCCTCCGGCTCGAGTTGCATGCACTGCGCGTATTTCAGCGCCAGCAGTTTCTGAGCCATCGGCTTCACGTCGAGACTCATGTCGCGAATCAGGTTCAGGTCGATCACAGCCACCTGCACCGCACAGTTGTCGACGCGCGACGCCCGCATTATCTGTCCAGGGAAATTGATGTAGAGCGTTCCCGGTTTCAGGTCGAATTCTTCAGAATTGGTGGAAATGGAAACCTCGCCCCTGTCGCAGCATATCAAGATGAACGCATTTACGCTGAACGGATGCACGAAAGAGATGTCGGCATGTTCGCCGCCGACAGCCGAGCGCCGACCGATAAGCAGGCCATGGCGATAGACATCGTCTTTGTCGGGCTTGAAAATCGACATCAGCTTGTCGAGCGGCAGGCATGGGATTTCCTTTATCAGTTCCTTTTCCATAGATTTATTTGTAATTGTCAGCGATGTTGTAGATAGACTCGAATATAGCCTTGTCGTCGTCGGACAGCGTCAAGCCACGGCGCGCCATCATCCGTTTTGCCGTGTCGAAGAACTTGTTGACCGACACGTCGGAATAGCCCGCCACGCTGCCTTCGGAGAACGACGCCACAAAGTTGCGCGGGAATCCGGCACCGTGCACGTTCACGCCCACACCGATTACGGTGGCGGTGTTGAACATGCAGTTGATGCCAGCCTTCGAGTGGTCGCCCATGAATAGTCCGCAGTGTATCAGCCCCGTCCGCATAAACCTGTGTGTGCGGTAGTTCCAAAGCTTAATCTCCGTGTAGTCGTTTTTCAGATTAGAGGCATTTGTTCCCGCTCCGATGTTGCACCACTCACCAATCACGGCGTTTCCCAGGTATCCGTCGTGCGCCTTGTTGCTGAATCCCAGCATCACAACGTTGCTCAGTTCGCCACCCACCTTGCAGTGTGGTCCGATAGTGGTCGCTCCGTAGATTTTCGCGCCCATGTTCACCTGTGCGTGGCTGCAAGCCGCAAACGGCGCGCGTATGCACGAGCCCTCCATCACCACAGCGTCCTTACCTATATATATAGGACCCTCGTTTGTGTTCAGGTATGCCCCCTCTATCGACGCGCCCTCCTCGATGAAGATTGATGGGAGTCCGTCGTCGAGCATCCTCGGTCCGATTACCGTGCACGATTCGGGTAACGGCTGCGATTGGCGTCCGGCCGTCAGCGTTTTGAAGTCGCGCTTTATTTCACAATCGTTTTTAAGGAAAATGTCGTAGAGGAAGTGGACAACGGAAAACTCAGAATCGTATCTGCATATTGTTGCGAAATTTCTCGCATCGAAATCGCAACGGCATCCGCAGAAAGCCAAAAGCTCGTCGCCCGCCATCAAGGCCGTCCCCACAGGCAGGTTGCCGATGGCTTCCGCCAGCGAGTCGTCGGGAAGTATGTGTCCGGCGATGAATGTAGAGCAATCAGCGTCGGTGGTGGGGTATTTCTTTGAAAGATACGGCATTGTCAGAGCCGACACGACGGCATCGGGGAAGCGCATCTGCCATTTCTGGCGTATTGTCATTATGCCAATCCGGATGTCGGCGAGCGGCCGCGTGTATGTGATTGGCAGCAAGTCGGTCCAGACGTTTTTGTCGTCGAATAATATCAAGTTGCGCATAGTCGTAATAGTTTGAGGTTGCTAAGATACAAACTTAATTCGTACTGCTCAAATTTTGCCCTGTGAAATTAGAAACCGTCCGGATTCTCGTCGGGAATAGTTAAAAATATATAAAACTACACATCAAACCCCCTTAAAATGGCAAAACCGCGGCGTAGACGCCGGAAAAATGATGAAAATGGGCCAAAAACATTTGGCAGTTAGCAAATTATGGAGTAACTTTGCAACGCTTTTCGAGCGGAAAATGCGTCCTCACGGCTGTAATCACCTAATAATAAAGGGTGTAGAGCCGGCGAGCGGTAGCGCCGCCCGATTGAAAATGCGAAAAAGAGATTAATTAACAGTAATAAAAAAGAAAAGAACTAAAATGCCTACTATTCAGCAATTAGTAAGAAAAGGGCGCGTAGTTTTGAAAGACAAGAGCAAATCGCCGGCGTTGGACAGCTGTCCGCAGCGTCGTGGCGTTTGTGTGCGTGTCTACACAACTACTCCAAAAAAGCCTAACTCGGCAATGCGTAAAGTTGCGCGTGTAAGATTGACAAACGGTAAAGAGGTGAACTCTTACATCCCAGGAGAAGGCCACAACTTGCAGGAACACTCAATCGTGATGGTTCGCGGCGGACGTGTGAAAGACCTTCCAGGTGTACGTTATCACATCGTACGCGGCACATTGGATACAGCCGGTGTTGCAGGCAGAACACAGCGTCGTTCGAAATACGGAGCGAAGCGTCCTAAGGCAGGTGCAGCCAAGAAGTAATATCTAAACAGCACAAAGAGATAAACAAAACGAGTCGAAAAACGAGTTTTTTGTTTATTGGATTATTCGGCGGAGTAAACACGGCAAGAGAGCCGCGTTGAAGATGCAAAGAGCAACCAAACGAACAAAAACGAATTTATTAGAAAAATGAGAAAGGCAAAACCTAAAAAAAGAATCATCTTGCCGGATCCAAAATTCGGAGACACAAGAGTTACTAAATTTGTGAATCACTTGATGTATGACGGAAAGAAGAACACCGCATACACAATATTCTACAGCGCATTGGAGACTGTGAAGTCGAAATTGCCTAACGAAGAAAAGACAGCGCTCGAAATCTGGAAAGCAGCGCTTGAGAATATTACACCGCAAGTGGAGGTTAAGTCTCGCCGTGTAGGTGGTGCTACCTTCCAGGTTCCTACAGAGATCCGTCCGGATCGCAAGGAGTCAATTTCAATGAAAAATCTAATCATTTTCGCCCGCAAGCGTGGAGGCAAAACGATGAGCGACAAGCTCGCAGCAGAAATCGTTGACGCATTCAACGAGCAGGGTGGCGCATTCAAACGTAAGGAAGACATGCACCGTATGGCTGAGGCCAACCGTGCTTTCGCACATTTTAGATTTTAATTTGAATAAATAAACAACAATGGCTACTAATATAGACGAAAAGTTAAATCTGACGAGAAATATCGGTATCATGGCCCACATCGATGCCGGTAAGACAACAACCTCAGAGCGTATCCTGTTCTACACAGGTCTGACCCACAAGATTGGTGAGGTGCACGATGGTGCAGCAACAATGGACTGGATGGAACAAGAGCAGGAGCGTGGTATCACAATCACATCAGCCGCAACAACAACATTCTGGAACTATGCTGGCAACAAGTATAAAATCAACTTGATTGACACTCCGGGACACGTTGACTTCACAGTAGAGGTTGAGCGTTCGCTCCGCGTGCTCGACGGTGCAGTGGCAGCGTTCTGTGCGGTAGGTGGTGTAGAGCCACAGTCAGAGACAGTATGGCGTCAGGCAGACAAATACAATGTGCCTCGTATCGGTTACGTCAACAAGATGGACCGTTCGGGAGCCAACTTCTTTGAGGTAGTGCGTCAGGTGCGTGAAGTGCTCGGTGCAAATCCTGTAGCAATCCAGGTTCCAATCGGTGCAGAGGAGACCTTCAAGGGTGTTGTTGACTTGATCACAATGCAGGCTTACTTCTGGCACGACGAGACAATGGGTGCTGAGTACAGCCGCGAAGAGATTCCAGCGTCGTTGAAAGACGAGTGCGAGTCGATGCGCGACAAGATGCTCGAGACAATCGCCGAGTTTGACGATGACTTCATGACAAAATATTTCGACGATCCTTCGACAATCACAGAAGACGAAATCCGCCGCGTAATCCGCAAGGCTACATTGGCAATGGAGATTGTTCCTATGATCTGCGGTTCTTCATTCAAGAACAAGGGCGTTCAGTGCTTGCTCGACGACGTTTGCGCATTCTTGCCAAGCCCAGAGGACTCTGGCGAAATCGTAGGTAAGAATCCAGACGATCCAGAAAAAGAAGAGCGTCGCCGTCCAATCTTCGAGGACCCGATGTGTGCATTGGCGTTCAAGATTGCAACCGACCCATATGTAGGCCGTCTTTGCTTCTTCCGTGTTTATTCAGGTCAGATCGACGCCGGCAGCTACGTGTTCAACACACGTTCACGCAAGAAAGAGCGTATCAGCCGTTTGTTCCAAATGCACTCAAACAAGCAGAATCCGAAAGAATTTATCGGCTGCGGTGATATCGGTGCCGGAGTAGGATTCAAGGATATCCGCACAGGCGACACACTCTGCGACGAGCAGCACCCGATTACACTCGAGGCTATGGAGTTCCCGGATCCAGTGATTGGTATCGCAGTAGAGCCTAAGACTCAGAAAGACCTCGACAAGCTTGGTGTGGGCTTGCAGAAGCTTGCAGAGGAAGACCCGACATTCCGCGTAGAGACAAACGAGGAGACAGGTCAGACAGTAATCAGCGGTATGGGTGAGCTTCACCTCGACATCATCATCGACCGTCTGCGTCGTGAGTTCAAGGTAGAGTGCAACCAGGGCCGTCCACAAGTAACATACAAGGAGTCTATCACCAAGCCGGTTGAGCTTCGCGAAGTGTTCAAGAAGCAGACAGGTGGTCGTGGTAAGTTTGCCGACATCATCGTGCGCGTTGAGCCGGTTGACGAAGGCTTCGAGGGCAACCTTCAGTTTGTTGACGAGGTCAAGGGCGGTAACATTCCTAAGGAATTCATCCCTTCAGTACAGAAAGGTTTCACTACAGCGATGAAGAACGGTGTTCTCGCCGGCTATCCAGTGGAGCAGTTGAAGGTGACTTTGATCGACGGTTCGTTCCACCCAGTGGATTCAGACCAGTTGTCGTTCGAGCTCTGTGCTATCCAGGCGTTCAAGAAAGCGTGTGAGAAGGCAGGTCCGGTTCTCCTTGAGCCAATCATGAAGATCGAGGTTGTGACACCGGAAGAGAGCATGGGTGACGTTATCAGCGACTTGAACAAGCGTCGTGGTCAGGTAGAAGGCATGGAGACCAGCCGCAGCGGTGCCCGCATCGTTAAAGCGAAAGCTCCGTTGGCAGAGATGTTCGGTTACGTAACAGCATTGCGTACAATCACATCAGGCCGTGCAACTTCCACAATGACTTTCAGCCACTATGCAGAGGTTAGCGCATCGATCGCCAAGGGTGTTCTTGAAGAGTGTCAAGGTAGAACAGATTTGTTGAAATAATTATAACTAAATACAATGAGCCAAAAAATCAGAATCAAATTAAAATCTTACGATCACAACTTGGTTGACAAGTCTGCCGAGAAGATTGTAAAGACGGTGAAGGCAACAGGCGCAGTGGTCAGCGGACCAATTCCATTGCCAACTCACAAGAGAATATTCACTGTCAACCGCTCGACTTTCGTAAACAAGAAATCGCGCGAGCAATTCCAACTCTCATCGTACAAACGCTTGATTGACATCTACAGCTCGACAGCTAAGACAATCGACGCGTTGATGAAGCTTGAGCTTCCAAGCGGTGTAGACGTAGAGATCAAGGCGTAAGTAAGTAACCAAAAAGAATTTGAAACAATTAAAAAATTAGAGAAATGCCAGGATTATTAGGAAAGAAAATCGGAATGACATCCGTATTCAGTGCCGACGGTAAGAATGTACCGTGCACTGTTATCGAAGTAGGTCCTTGTGTTGTTACTCAGGTTAAGACATTGGAGAAAGACGGCTATGAGGCATTGCAGTTGGGCTTCGAGGACAAGAAGGAGAAGCACACAACCAAGCCGGAGCAGGGTCACTTCAAGAAAGCCGGTGTAGCACCAAAGCGCCACTTGGCCGAGTTCAAAGGTTTTGATGAAAGCTACAAATTGGGAGACGAAATAACCGTAGCGATGTTTGACGGCGTTGAGTTTGTCGACGTTATCGGCACATCGAAGGGTAAAGGTTTCCAAGGTGTTGTAAAACGTCACGGCTTCGGCGGTGTAGGACAGACCACTCACGGTCAGCACAACCGTCTCCGTGCTCCGGGTTCAATCGGTGCATGTTCTTATCCAGCCAAGGTGTTCAAGGGAATGCGCATGGCAGGTCAGACAGGCAACGAGCGTGTGACAGTCCAAAATCTTAAGGTGGTAAAAGTAATTCCGGAACACAACGTATTGATGATCAAGGGTTCGATTCCGGGAGCAAAAGGTTCAATCGTTTTAATTGAGAAATAATGGAAGTTGCAGTATATAACATCGAAGGAAAAGATACAGGCCGCAAAGTGACGCTCAACGACAGCGTATTCGCTATCGAGCCAAACGAGCATGCCGTATATTTGGACGTAAAGCAATATCTTGCCAACCAGCGTCAGGGCACTCACAAGTCAAAAGAGAGAAGCGAAGTGTCGGGCTCAACCCGCAAGCTGCACAAGCAGAAGGGCGGCGGCGGCTCGCGTATCGGTGACATCAACTCTCCGGTACTCGTCGGCGGAGGCCGTATTTTCGGTCCGCGTCCACGCACATACGAGTTCAAGCTCAACAAGAAGGTTAAGCAATTGGCCCGCAAGTCAGCGTTGTCAGTAAAGGCTCAGGACAATGCAATCATCGTGGTCGAGGATTTCGCATTCGAGGCTCCGAAAACTAAAGAATTCGTAAAGTTTGCTAAAAATATACAAGTAGCCGATAAAAAGGCAGTTATGGTTTTATCAGACCAAAATAAAAATGTATATTTGTCAGCTCGAAATTTGCCCAATGTGGAAATTGTAACTGCTTCGAGCTTAAACACATACAAAATCATGAACAATCGTTCGTTGATTTTGAGCGAGAGCAGCGTTGCAGTGATTAACGAATTTTAAAAGTAAGGAGGAATAAAAAATGGAAATAATGATCAAGCCGATTGTTACTGAGAAGGCGACAGCGACTAGCGAGAAGCTGAACCGCTACACATTTCGCGTATCTCCTGATGCCAACAAGGAGCAAATCAAGAAATTGATTCAGAACATGTATGGCGTTAAAGTTGTGTCGGTCAACACGACCAACTATGACGGCAAAAGAAAGCAGCGCTACACAAAGACAGGCTTGCAACGCGGCAAGACAGCAGCGTTCAAGAAAGCTTATGTCAAGGTAGCAGAAGGTGAAACTATAGATTTTTATAGCAATATTTAATAGAAAATGGCAGTAAGAAAATTGAAGCCCACAACACCGGGGCAAAGACACAAGGTTATTGGTGTATTCGATGAAATCACTGCACGTACACCAGAGAAATCTCTTACAGTCGGAAAAAGATGCACAGGCGGACGCAACGCCGAAGGTCACCGCACGACACGCTATGTCGGCGGCGGCCACAAGCGTAAATTCCGTTTTATCGACTTCAAGAGAACAAAAGACGGTGTGCCAGCGACCGTAAAATCAATAGAGTACGATCCGAACCGTTCGGCTCGCATCGCATTGCTCTATTACGCAGACGGTGCAAAGGCATACATAATTGCACCCAACGGATTGGAAGTTGGCTCTACAGTTATGAGTGGAGAGGACGCCGCACCAGAGGTGGGGAACGCTCTTCCACTGAGCAAAATACCTGTTGGTACTTTAATTCATAACATTGAGCTGCGTCCAGGCCAGGGAGCCTTCATGGTTCGCTCGGCAGGAACATTCGCACAGCTGACCTCACGCGAGGGCGACTACGTAATCATCAAGTTGCCTTCGGGAGAGACTCGCAAGATTTTGGCTACATGCAAAGCAACAGTAGGAGTGGTAGGAAACTCAGACCACGCGTTGGAGCGTTCGGGTAAAGCCGGCCGTTCACGTTGGTTGGGCCGTCGTCCACGCAACCGTGGTGTTGTAATGAACCCGGTTGATCACCCAATGGGTGGTGGTGAAGGACGTGCATCAGGAGGACATCCACGTTCGCGCAAGGGCTTGTACTCTAAAGGTCTCAAGACACGCGCTCCTAAGAAGCATTCTTCAAAGTACATTATCGAGAGAAGAAAGAAGTAACCAGTTAAATCAAAAGAATTATGAGTCGTTCATTAAAGAAAGGTCCATACATCAGCGTGAAGCTCGACAAGAAGGTTGCAGCAATGGAAGCCAGCGGCAAGAAGTCGGTTATCAAGACTTGGTCGCGCGCGTCAATGATTGCACCGGACTTTGTAGGCCACACGTTTGCTGTGCATAATGGAAACAAATTTATCCCGGTTTATGTAACTGAGAACATGGTTGGACACAAGTTGGGCGAGTTCGCCCCGACACGTATCTTCCGTGGACACGCAGGCAACAAGAAGAAATAGTGAGGGATAAGAACTATTTTGAATTAAAAAAGAATTAAATACAATGGGTGTTAGAAAAAGAAACTCAGCTGAAAAAATTAAGGAAGCTCGAAAGACTTTGTATTGCGCAAAGCTGCGCAATGTGCCTTCTTCGCCACGCAAGATGCGCTATGTAGCCGACATGGTACGCGGTATGGAGGTATTCAAAGCTTTGGGAGTACTTAAGTTCTCTAATAAGGAAGCTGCTGCGAAGGTTGAGAAATTGCTTCGTTCGGCAATCGCCAATTGGGAACAGAAAAATGAGCGTAAGGCGGAAAACGGTGAGCTTTATGTCACAACGATTTTCGTTGACTGCGCTCCAATGTTGAAACGTTTGCGTCCGGCTCCACAGGGCCGTGGATACAGAATCCGCAAACGCTCGAACCATGTTACATTGTTCATCGGTACAAAAGAAACTAACGCTAAAAAGGAAGCATAAGAAATGGGACAAAAAGTAAATCCAATAAGCAATCGCTTAGGTATCATCAGAGGTTGGGATTCTAACTGGTATGGTGGAAGAAAATACGGTGATTCTTTGCTTGAGGACTCTAAGCTCCGCAAGTATCTTAATGCTCGCCTGGCTAAAGCAAGTGTATCGCGTATCGTAATTGAAAGAACTTTGAAGCTTATCACCATCACTGTCTGCACATCGCGTCCGGGACTTATCATCGGCAAGGGCGGTCAGGAAGTTGACAAGCTCAAGGAAGAGTTGAAGAAAATCACCGACAAGGATGTACAGATCAACATCTACGAGGTGAAGCGTCCGGAAGTCGACGCTCAGTTGGTGGCGAACAACATCGCCCGCCAGATTGAGGGCAAGATAGCTTACCGCCGCGCTGTCAAGATGGCTGTCGCATCGACGATGCGTGCAGGCGCAGAGGGCATCAAGGTGCAGGTGAGCGGACGTTTGAACGGAGCTGAGATGGCACGTTCGGAGATGTTCAAGGAAGGCCGTACGCCGCTTCACACATTGCGTGCCGACATTGACTATGCACTCGTAGAGGCATTGACGAAGGTAGGTATCGTAGGCGTGAAGGTTTGGATCTGCCGTGGCGAAGTCTATGGCAAGCGCGACCTGGCACCTTCGTTTGTCAACACAGACAAGGGCGGCCGCAGCAATGGCCCACGCGGCAAGAAGGGCGGATTCCGCGACAAGAAAAACAATCGTTAATCGACTTGAAATTACAGAACAATGTTACAACCAAAGAAAACAAAATTCAGAAGACAGCAAAAAGGCCGCATGAAGGGTTTGGCTCATCGCGGCAACCAGCTTGCTTTTGGTTCGTTCGGCATAAAGTCACTGGAATCGAAATGGATTACAGGACGTCAGATTGAGGCCGCCCGTGTGGCAGTTACCCGCTACATGCAGCGCCAGGGACAAATTTGGATCCGCATCTTCCCGGACAAGCCAATCACAAAGAAGCCAGCCGAGGTGCGTATGGGTAAAGGTAAAGGTAATCCTGAGGGATTCGTATCGCCAGTTACTCCAGGCCGTATCCTCATCGAGGTTGAGGGCGTAAGCTACGAAATCGCAAAAGAAGCATTGCGCCTTGCAGCACAGAAATTGCCTGTGACTACTAAGTTTATAGTAAGACGAGATTATGACCCAACTCAAAACGTGTAATTAGGAAATGAAGAAGGCAGAATATAAAGAAATGGACACTAAGGATTTGCGTGCCCGTTTGGAAACAGCAGAGAAGGAATACCTTCAGACGAAAGTCAACCACTCAATCTCTCCTTTGGACAATCCTGCAAAGATTACACAGGACCGTCGCATGATTGCCCGAATGAAGACAGAGTTGCGAAAAAGAGAACTTAACGAAAAATAATCCCAAAGGCAATGGAAAAAAGAAATTTAAGAAAAGAACGTGTTGGGGTTGTTTCCAGCAACAAGGGTGACAAGACAATCACCGTGGCTGTAAAGTATAAGGAAAAACATCCAATCTACGGCAAGTTCGTCAACAAGACGAAGAAATATCACGCTCACGACGAGAAGAATGAGTGCAATGTAGGCGATACAGTGCGTTTGGTAGAGACTCGTCCTCTGAGCAAGACAAAGAGATGGAGATTAGTAGAAATCATTGAAAAAGCTAAATAATAATGATACAGACTGAATCACGATTGACTGTAGCGGACAACAGCGGCGCCAAGGAAGCGTTGTGTATCCGCGTATTAGGAGGCACAGGACGCCGATATGCTACCGTAGGCGACGTAATCGTCGTAACTGTAAAGAGCGTCATCCCGTCATCTGACGTGAAGAAAGGTACTGTGTCAAAGGCTATTGTTGTAAGAACGAAGAAGGAAATCCGCCGTGCAGACGGCAGCTACATCCGCTTCGACGACAATGCGTGTGTGTTATTGAATAATGCCGGTGAAATCCGCGGCAGCCGTATCTTTGGCCCAGTTGCGAGAGAGTTGCGCGCTACTAACATGAAGATTGTTTCATTGGCTCCTGAAGTTCTTTAATCTCGAAAAAAAAAGCAGTAATGAGCAAATTACATATCAAAAAAGGAGATACCGTTTACGTAAACGCTGGCAACGACAAGGGCAAGACCGGCCGTGTGCTCCGCGTTCTCGTTTCGAAGAACAGAGCCGTAGTTGAAGGTCTGAATATGGTATCGAAGAGCGCCAAGCCGAGTGCCAAGCACCCGCAGGGCGGCATCATCAAAATGGAAGCCCCGATCCACGTTTCAAATTTGAATCTTTTGGATCCTAAGAGCGGCAAGCCGACACGTGTGGGCCGTCGCAAGAACGAAGAGGGTAAAACAGTACGTTATTCTAAAAAATCAGGAGAGGAGATTAAATAATGAGCAGCACAACTCTGAAAAAAGACTATACTGAGAGAATTGTACCGGCTCTTGAGAAGGAGTTCAAATACACTTCAGTGATGCAGGTGCCTCGCCTTACTAAGATTGTCATCAACCAGGGTCTTGGTGCGGCAACGCAGGACAAGAAGGTGATTGAGACAGCGATCAACGAGCTTACAGCGATTACAGGCCAGAAGGCTGTTCCTACTTTGTCGAAGAAGGACATCGCGAGCTTCAAGGTGCGTAAGAAAATGCCTATCGGTGTCCGCGTGACATTGCGCCGCGAGCGCATGTACGAGTTCTTGGAGCGTCTTGTACGCATCGCACTTCCTCGTATCCGTGACTTCAAGGGAATCGAGAGCAAGCTCGACGGCCGTGGCAACTATACGCTCGGCATCACAGAGCAGATTATCTTCCCGGAGATCAACATCGACACAATCTCAAAGCTTGTAGGTATGAACATCACATTCGTGACTACCGCCAAGACCGATGAGGAAGGTTTCGCATTGTTGAAAGAATTTGGTTTACCATTTAAACGCTAAAAACAGATATGGCAAAAGAATCAATGAAAGCGCGCGAGGTTAAGCGTGCGAAACTCGTAGCCAAATATGCAGCAAAGCGTGCGGCGTTGAAGAAGATTGTAAACACCGGCGAACCAGCCGAGGCTTTTGAGGCAGCTCAAAAGCTTCAGGCTTTGCCAAAAAACTCCAACCCGATCCGTATGCACAACCGTTGCAGCCTGACAGGACGTCCAAAGGGCTATATCCGTCAGTTCGGCATTTCGAGAATCCAGTTCCGTGAGATGGCGTCTGCAGGATTGATCCCGGGCGTTAAGAAAGCAAGCTGGTAAACGAGTAAAAACAGAAAGAGTATTAAATATTGTCCGGAAACTCCGGATCAATTTAAACCAAAATAATATGACTGATCCAATAGCAGATTATTTGACAAGATTGAGGAATGCAATCAAGGCACAGCACAGAGTTGTAGAGGTGCCTGCCTCAAACTTGAAGAAAGAGATCACAAAGATTCTCTTCGAGAAGGGCTATATCTTGAACTACAAGTTTGTAGAGGGAGAGGTAGCCGGTGGTACTATCAAGATAGCCTTGAAGTATGATCCAGTAGACAAGGTAAACGCCATCAAGTGCTTGAAGCGCGTCAGCCGTCCTGGTCTTCGTCAGTATACAGGCTACAAAGATATGCCGAGAGTGTTGAACGGACTTGGAATCGCAATCATCTCTACGTCGAAAGGCATCATGACCAACAAGGAAGCCTTGGCGCAGAAAGTGGGTGGCGAAGTTCTATGTTATATCTATTAATAAGGAGGAATTGCAATGTCAAGAATAGGTAAAGCTCCGGTAGTGCTCCCAGCAGGAGTGACTGCAAAGGTAGAGAATAATGTAGTGACAGTTAAGGGTCCTAAGGGCGAGTTGCGCCAGGAGTTCCACTCAGACCTTACTGTAAAGGTAGAAGAGAATCATATTGTAGTTACCCGTCCGAGCGACGACATCGAGCACCGTTCACACCACGGTCTTGTACGCGCGTTGATCCACAACATGGTTGTCGGAGTATCGGAAGGCTACAAGAAAGAAATGGAGTTGGTAGGTGTAGGTTACCGTGCGGCAGCGCAGGGTCAGGTGCTTGAGCTTTCGCTTGGCTACTCACACGCCATCTATTTCAAGCTTCCGGCAGAGATCAAGGTCGATGCCAAGACAGAGAGAAACAAGAATCCGTTGATTACTCTTGAGTCGTGCGACAAGCAGCTTCTTGGCCAGGTATGCGCCAAGATCCGCAGCCTCCGCAAGCCTGAGCCTTACAAGGGTAAGGGTATCAAGTTCGTTGGTGAGATCATCCGTCGCAAGTCGGGTAAATCGGCAAGTGCTAAATAATAAAGGAAGACGATTATGGTAACGAAACAGGAAAGAAGAAATAAAATCAAGACACGCATCCGTGGCAAAGTTTCGGGCACAGCCGAGCGTCCTCGTATGACAGTGTTCAGAAGCAACAAGCAGATTTATGTACAGCTTGTAGACGACAGCGAAGGCAAGACACTTGCCAGCGCATCGTCGAAGGGAATCGAGGAAGGAACTAAGACCGAGGTGGCAGCAAAGGTAGGCCAGGCAATCGCTGAGAAGGCATTGGCAGCCGGCATCACTGAGGTTGTATTCGACCGCAACGGTTATTTGTTCCATGGTAGAGTTAAATCATTGGCTGACGCTGCACGCAACGGAGGACTTAAATTTTAAAGAACATGGCAAAGAGAAACAACAGAGTAAAATCAACGAACGATATCGAATTGAAGGACCGTCTGGTTGCCATCAACCGTGTCACTAAGGTGACAAAGGGTGGACGTGCATTCAGCTTCTCTGCAATTGTAGTTGTCGGCAACGAGAACGGCATTGTAGGCTGGGGTCTTGGTAAGGCGAACGAGGTGACAGCCGCCATCGCTAAAGGCGTGGAGGCAGCAAAGAAGAACCTTATCCGCGTACCGGTTCACAAAGGCACAATTCCACACGAGCAGGCAGCCAAATTCGGAGGCTCGCGCGTAATCCTTAAGCCGGCATCTCAGGGTACCGGTGTGAAGGCCGGTGGTGCAATGCGTGCCGTATTGGAGAGTGTAGGCATCACAGACGTGCTTTGCAAGTCAAAGGGCAGCTCTAACCCACACAACTTGGTTAAGGCAACTTTCGGCGCACTCGACGAGATGCGCAGCCCGATGACAGTGGCTCAAAACCGTGGAGTGTCGTTGGATGTAGTGTTTAATGGTTAAAAAATGAATGTTCATGGCAACTATTAAGATTAAGCAAACAAAGAGCAGAATCAACTGCCCTGCTGTGCAAAAGAGAACACTCGACGCACTTGGATTGAGAAAAATGAATCAAGAGGTTGAGAAGGAAGCGACTCCTCAAATCTTGGGTATGGTTAAACGAGTTCGTCACCTTGTAGAAGTAACGAACGCTTAAACACAATAAAAGACTATGGATTTAAGTAATTTGCAACCGGCTGTAGGCTCGACATCTTCACGCAGAAGAATCGGCCGTGGACCGGGTTCAGGAATGGGTGGTACTTCTACACGTGGACACAAGGGTGCCAAGCAGCGTTCGGGCTACTCTCGCAAGATTGGTTTCGAGGGCGGTCAGATGCCGTTGCAGCGCCGTGTGCCTAAATTCGGATTCAAGAATATTAACCGTGTAGAGTACAAGGCAATCAACGTAGACGTGCTTGAGAAGTTGGCGGCAGCCAAGAATCTTACGAAAGTAACGGTTGACGATTTGGTGGCAGCAGGATTCATCAATGGCAAGCAGAAGGTGAAAATCCTGGGCAACGGAGCGTTGACAGTGAAATTGGAAGTTGTGGCTCACGCATTCTCGAAGAAGGCGGAAGAGTTGATTGTAGCCGCTGGTGGCTCTATCGAAAAATTGTAAAAGATGAGATTAGTTGATACCATAAAAAATATTTGGAAGATAGAAGATTTGCGCAAGCGTCTTGTCGTGACTTTTCTATTGATATTGGTATACCGGGTGGGCTGCTATGTAGTCCTTCCGGGTATCGATCCGAATCAGCTGGCTGCGATGAAGAGTTTCACCAGCGGTGGCTTGATGCAGCTGCTCGACATGTTCTCGGGCGGCGCGTTCAGCCAGGCATCGATATTCGCTTTGGGTATCATGCCTTATATCACGGCGTCGATCGTGATACAACTGTTGGGCATGGTTCTTCCTCAGTTCCAGAAGTTGCAGCGTGAGGGCGAGAGCGGACACATGAAGATCAATCAGTACACCCGTTATCTTACGGTGCTGATTCTTCTTCTTCAGGCTCCTGCTTATCTGTTCAACCTTGAATATCAGGTTAACTCCGCAGCTCACGGCACGATGGCCTTGACATGGCTTGACAAGACCTATATGACTGTGATTCTGGCGGCCGGCAGTATGTTTATCATGTGGCTCGGCGAGCGCATCACAGACAAGGGTGTTGGCAACGGTATATCGTTTATCATCCTTATCGGTATCATCGCGCGTCTGCCGGGGGCATTCATCGAGGAGTTTATGGGCCGCATCTCGTCGGCACAGGGCGGCTTGGTGATGCTTGTAATCGAAATCGTGCTTTTGTTTGCAGTGATTCTCGGCGCAGTCCTTTTGGTGCAGGGCACACGCAAGGTGCCAGTGCAGTATGCGAAGAGAATTGTCGGCAACAAGCAGTATGGCGGTGCGCGCCAGTATATCCCATTGAAGGTTAACGCAGCGGGTGTGATGCCTATCATTTTCGCACAGGCAATCATGTTTATCCCGTTGACATTGGCAGGCTTCGGCTCGCGTGGCGAGGCAAGCTCGATTGTCAAGGCATTGACCGACATGGAGGGTTTCTGGTATAATTTCATTTACTTCTTGATGATTGTGGCGTTTACATATTTCTACACGGCGATTACCGTGCGTCCGACACAGATGTCGGAGGATATGAAGCGCAACAACGGATTTATTCCGGGAGTGAAGCCGGGCAAGAAAACGGCCGACTATCTCGACTCTATCATGTCGAGAATCACCCTTCCGGGATCAATCTTCTTGGGTATTGTTGCGATCATGCCGGCGTTCGCAAGAATCTGCGGCGTGACACATAGTTTTGCACAGTTCTTTGGAGGAACATCGTTGCTGATTATGGTGGGTGTCGTTCTCGACACGCTTCAGCAGATTGAAAGTCATCTGTTGATGCACCATTATGACGGACTGATGAAATCCGGAAAATTAAAAGGCCGTACCACAGGTTCGGGTTATTAATTTGGGTCCAGGATGATTTATCTGAAGACAGATGAAGAAATAGAGTTGATGCGTGTGAGTAATCTTCTCGTGGGGAAGACGCTCGGCGAATTGTCGAAGTGGATTGCTCCGGGGATTACCACGCTGAAACTTGACAAGATAGCGGAAGAGTTCATTAGAGACAATGGAGGCGTTCCGGGATTTCTCGGGTATGCGGGCTATCCCAACACACTTTGTGTTTCGGTCAACGAGACGGTTGTGCATGGGATTCCGTCGAGCGCCACGTTGCGGGAGGGCGACATAGTGTCGATTGACTGCGGAGCCGTCGTTGACGGCTACAATGGCGACTCGGCATATACATTTGCAGTCGGCGAGGTGGAACCGCGTGTGCGGGAACTGCTGACGACTACGAAGGAAGCTCTTTACCTCGGCATCGCTCAGGCGGTGGAAGGCAACCGCATCGGGCATATCGGCAATGCCGTGCAGGAGCACTGTGAGAAGCGTGGCTTCTCGGTGGTGCGCGAGATGACCGGGCATGGAATCGGGCGCAAGCTCCATGAGGAGCCGGCAGTGCCCAACTATGGTCGCCGCGGCGTCGGACCGTTGATCAAGGAAGGGATGTGCATAGCCATCGAGCCAATGATCAATATGGGCAGCCGCAACATTGTGATAGAACGTGACGGCTGGACTTGCCGCACCAAGGACCGCAAGCCGTCGGCTCATTTCGAGCATACGGTGGCAATCAGAGGAGGCAAGGCCGAAATCCTTTCTTCATTTGAATTTATTGAGGGTGAGAATCAGCAGTAACAACAACGGATAAACCAAGGAAAATAAGAAATATGTCAAAACAAGCAGCAATAGAGCAAGACGGAGTTATCGTGGAGGCGTTGTCCAACGCAATGTTCAAGGTAGAACTTGAGAACGGCCATCAGATAACCGCCCACATCTCCGGAAAAATGCGTATGCATTACATCAAGATCCTTCCGGGAGACAAAGTCAGGGTAGAGATGTCGCCCTATGACCTTTCGAAGGGAAGAATTGCTTTTAGATACAAATAAAAAAAGAAATACAATGAAAGTTAGAGCATCAGTAAAGAAGCGCACGGCTGACAGCAAAATTGTCAGAAGAAAAGGTCGCGTGTACGTAATCAACAAGAAAAATCCAAAATTAAAACAACGTCAAGGATAATTTTATTATTTTTGCAAAAAAAATATAATAGTATATGGCAGTACGTATTGTAGGTGTAGACTTGCCCCAAAATAAGAGAGGAGAAATAGCCCTTACATATATCTTCGGCATCGGCCGCAGCTCAGCCAACAAGATTCTGGCAGCAGCTGGCGTTGACAAGGATATCAAGGTGCAGGATTGGACCGACGCTCAGGCAGCAGCCGTGCGTGAGGCTATCGGAGCAGGCTACAAAGTAGAAGGTGATCTCCGCAGTGAGATTCAGTTGAACATCAAGCGTTTGATGGATATCGGTTGCTATCGTGGCATCCGTCACCGTAACGGTCTTCCAGTGCGTGGACAGAGCACAAAGAACAATGCCCGCACACGCAAGGGACGCAAGAAGACAGTCGCTAACAAGAAAAAAGCTACTAAATAAAATTAAAGTATGGCAAAAAAAACAGTCGCAGCAAAGAAGAGAAATGTTAAGATCGACGGAGTCGGTCAGTTGCATGTACACTCATCTTTCAACAACATCATTGTGTGCTTAGCAAACAGTGAGGGACAAGTAATCTCATGGTCGAGTGCCGGCAAGATGGGATTCAGAGGATCGAAAAAGAACACACCGTATGCAGCCCAGATGGCAGCACAGGATTGCGCTAAGGTTGCTTACGATCTTGGATTGCGCAAGGTTAAGGCCTACGTGAAGGGACCGGGTAACGGACGTGAGTCGGCTATCCGTACGGTACACGGAGCAGGAATCGAGGTGACAGAGATCATCGATGTTACACCGCTTCCACACAATGGATGCCGTCCTCCAAAAAGAAGAAGAGTATAATCTCTGAATAAACAAAACTAAGGATCCAGCCGATGTGAAATAGATTGCACCAACAACCACCTCTCTGCAATCGCGGCTGCACTAAGCGGATTCGATAAAAACTTTAATTTTTAAAAGAATAAAAAATGGCAAGATATACCGGACCAAAAAGTAAAATTGCAAGAAAATTCGGCGAACCCATTTTCGGTGAGGACAAAGTTCTCTCAAAGAAGAACTATGCTCCTGGTCAGCACGGTGCCAACAAGAGAAGAAAGACTTCAGAGTATGGCAAGCAGTTGCTCGAAAAACAGAAAGCCAAATATACTTACGGTGTTTTGGAAAAACAATTCCGTAACTTGTTCGCCAAAGCAGAGCGTACCAAGGGTATTACGGGTGAGGTATTGCTGCAGTTGCTCGAGGCACGCCTCGACAATGTAGTTTACCGTTTGGGCATCGCTCCGACACGTGCGGCAGCGCGCCAGTTGGTTTCTCACCGTCACATCACAGTGAACGGCTCAGTGCTCAATATCCCTTCTTACAGCGTAAAGGCAGGCGACGTTGTTGCAGTGCGTGAGAAATCAAAGTCATTGGAGAACATCGCTGACGCGTTGGCAGGCTTCAACCACAGCAAATACCCATGGCTTGAGTGGGATGAGAGCATCAAGGGAGGCAAATTGCTTCACTTGCCACAGCGTGAAGACATTCCGGAGAACATTAGAGAACAGGCTATCGTCGAGTTGTATTCTAAACAGTAAAATTGTAAATATCCATGGCTATTTTAGCATTTCAGAAACCTGATAAAGTATTAATGCTCGAGGCAGACAACCGTTTCGGAAAGTTTGAGTTCCGTCCGTTGGAGCCGGGTTACGGAGTAACCGTCGGCAATGCCTTGCGAAGAATATTGCTTTCTTCGCTCGAGGGTTATGCTATCTCGTCTATCCGTATAGACGGAGTGAAACACGAGTTTGCAACTATTCCTGGTGTTATAGAGGATGTTACCAACATCATCTTGAACCTCAAGAAAGTTCGCTTCAAACACCTCGTGGAGACAGATGAGCCGACCGCGGGCAAAATCAACGTATCGGGCAAAGAAGTCTTGACAGCCGGTGATTTGGGCAAGGAGCTGAGCGGGTTTGAGGTGTTGAACCCTGACTTGGTGATTTGCCATTTAGATCCAACTGTGGCTTCGTTCACGATGGACTTTACAATCAATAAGGGTCGCGGCTATGTACCAGCCGACGAGAATGTCCAACCGACAGACGCTGTCGACGTGATAGCCATCGACTCTATCTATACTCCGATTGTCAACGTGAAGTATGCGGTAGAGAACTATCGTGTAGAGCAAAAGACTGACTACGAGAAATTGGTTCTTGAGATTTCTACTGACGGATCTATCCATCCGAAAGAGGCATTGAAAGAGGCAGCCAAGATTCTGATCCATCACTTTATGCTGTTCTCTGACGAGAAAATCGCGTTGGAGACAACAGAAACTGACGGCAATGAGGAATTCGACGAGGAGGTGCTCCACATGCGCCAGCTCTTGAAGTCCAAACTTACCGATATGGATCTTTCTGTCCGTGCGCTCAACTGCTTGAAGAGCGCGGAGGTGGAGACTCTCGGCGAACTCGTTCAGTTCAACAAGACAGATTTGTTGAAATTCCGCAACTTCGGTAAGAAGTCGCTTACGGAACTTGACGAACTGTTGGCAAGCTTGAACCTTTCGTTTGGAATGGATATTTCAAAGTATAAATTAGATAAAGAATAATTACAATGAGACATAATAAGAAAATCAACCACTTAAGCCGTAAGAAAGCGCACTTGGACGCAACATTGGCGAATATGACCATTTCGCTGATCATGCACAAGCGCATTTTCACCACTTTGGCCAAGGCTAAGGCTTTGCGCATCTATGCAGAGCCTATCATCAACCGCGCTAAGGACGACACTACGAACTCTCGCCGTGTTGTGTTCAGCTACTTGCAGAACAAGAATGCAGTGACTGAGCTGTTCCAGGAAATCGCTAAGAAAATTGCAGACCGTCCAGGTGGCTACACTCGTATCATCAAGACTGGCAATCGCCTTGGTGACAACGCTAAGACTTGCTTTATCGAACTCGTTGACTACAATGAGAACATGCTTAAAACAGCAGGCAAGAAGAAAACTACCCGTACACGCCGCTCTCGCAAGGCTGCCGCTGAGGCTCCTGCTGCTGAGGCTCCTGCAACTGAAGCTCCTGCTACAGAAGAAAAGGCTGCAGAATAATCGAGTATTTTCAGATACTATTATAGGGCGAGACAACACGCAAAGTGTTGTCTCGTTTTTTTGTTTTGTAGCTATCCGGACTCGGCCGCCGTCAACGGTCAGTTTGCAGCCAAAGAAACTCCGTGACGAAATGCACCTCGGTGGATGTCTCTGCAACCGCCGAAGGACGGTTGTATAATCGTAGCCCCAGGTTGGCTTGCCTACCTGGGGTCAGTTGAAGGATGAAGAATCTACCGCCGAAGAGCGGTTGTATAAATTATTTGCGTTTGTGTTATTGGATTTGCAAACCGACCATGAGTTGACATCTACAACCGCTCTTCGGCGGTAGATGTGTGTGCGTTGGCGTCACGGGGTAGGCAAGCCAACCCCGTGCTAACGTATGAAACCGCTCTTCGGCGGTTTTTCGCATGGTAAAGTGCGTTGTTTATGGGGAAGTGGCGTGCCTCCGGCACGCAGTTGAGAGGGGATGGCTGAGTCCCGGCACGCTGCCGCTTCGCTCCGCGTACCGGGTTACGTGAGGGTGTCGTCGCTCCGCGACGAAATGCGCCTCTCTGGATGCCTCTACAACCGCTCTTCGGCGGTTTCCCTCGGCGTCACTTGCGAAGCCTTTGCCTGAACAAAAAAAGCTGCCCGATTCTCTAATCGCAGCAGCCCAATGTACAAATTATTCATTGGTGCTTCCATGGCATTTCAAACTAAAGGACAAACAAATAGAAACGCTGTAAACATCTATGTTTACAGTCACAAAATTAAGGAATAAATCAGAATTTGCAAATGAAGGATGCCGAATTTGTAAGTTTAATCTACGAAACGGCGAGTTTTGCCGTTGAGTCATGAATCTGTCCGTGTGTTGATATTTTTTGGTAAAAACAGGCGGTAGAAAATGTGTCTTATTGCGGGAAAATTCGTATATTTGTACGTTTAAAGGCTAATTGAAAAGAGAATGACTGAAAACAAAGAAAACTATAGTGCCAGCAATATCCAAGTGCTTGAGGGTCTGGAGGCTGTGCGCAAACGTCCGGCCATGTATATTGGCGATACGGGACCTAAAGGACTGCATCATTTGGTTTATGAGGTTGTTGACAACTCCATCGACGAGGCTCTTGCCGGGTATGCCACTCATATTGAGGTGATCATTGGCGAGGACAACTCTATTACGGTTGTCGACAACGGTCGTGGTATCCCAGTCGACAAGCATGAGAAGCTGCACAAGTCGGCACTCGAGGTTGTTCTGACGGTGCTTCATGCCGGAGGTAAGTTTGATAAAGGCTCGTATAAGGTTTCCGGCGGTCTGCACGGAGTCGGCGTTTCGTGTGTCAACGCGTTGTCGTCATATCTGCGTGCCGAAGTGCGCCGCAACGGGCATATTTATATGCAGGAATACGCTTACGGACATCCGAAGGCCCCGGTTGCGATAGTGGGCGACACGGAAGAGACGGGAACGAAGGTGCTTTTCAAGCCGGACCCAAGCATATTCCAGGAAACGACAGTATATAATTACGACACACTCGCCAACCGTCTGCGCGACCTTGCGTTCCTTAACCAAGGCATTCATCTGACGCTTACTGATATGCGTGAGAAAGACGAGAACGGCAATCCAAAGAGCGAGGTGTTCTACTCAACGGAGGGCTTGAAGGAGTTTGTCCGCTATATCGACCAGTCGAAGGAGCATCTTATCGACGACATCATTTATATCAACACCGAGCGCCAGGGCATCCCTGTGGAGGTGGCGTTTACTTACAATACAGCGTTCAACGAGAATATATATTCGTTTGTCAACAATATCGACACCATCGAGGGCGGTACGCACCTTACGGGTTTCCGCCGCGGATTGACGTCGACGTTGAAGAAATATGCCGACGACTCCAAGATTCTTGAGAAGGAGAAGGTGACAGTCGATCCTGCCGATTTCCGTGAAGGATTGACAGCGGTTATTTCGGTAAAAGTGCTGGAGCCGCAGTTCGAGGGTCAGACAAAGACAAAACTCGGCAACAACGAGGTTATCGGAGCCGTTCAGACGGCAGTCAGCGAGGCGTTGGGCATATATCTTGAGGAGCATCCGAAGCAAGCCCGCACCATCGTGGAGAAGGTGGCGCTTGCAGCCCGTGCGCGTCAGGCAGCCTACAAGGCCCGTGTGAGCATCCAGCGCAAGTCGCCTCTTGGCGGTGGAGGATTGCCTGGCAAATTGGCCGACTGTGAGTCGAACACGGCAGAGGATTGCGAATTGTTTATCGTCGAGGGAGACTCTGCAGGCGGTTCGGCAAAGATGGGCCGTGACCGTGTGCATCAAGCCATCCTTCCGCTGCGCGGTAAGATTCTTAACGTTGAAAAGGCGATGGAGCATAAGATTTTCGACAATCAGGAAATCACCAACATTTTCCGTGCGCTTGGCGTGACCATCGGAACAGAAGACGATCCGAAGGCACCAAACATCAGCAAGTTGCGCTATCATAAGATTATCATCATGACCGATGCCGATGTCGACGGCGCGCACATTGCCACGTTGTTGATGACGCTGTTCTTCCGCCGTATGCGTCCGATTATCGAAAATGGTTATCTCTATCTTGCCACACCGCCGTTGTATAAGTGTACAAAGGGCAAGACCGAGCGTTATTGCTGGACCGATGACCAGCTGCGCAGCTTCATTCAGGAGTTTGGCCGTGGCGATGAGAAATCGGTGAATGTGCAGCGTTACAAAGGTCTTGGTGAGATGATGGCAGAGCAGCTTTGGGAAACGACAATGGATCCTGAAAACCGTTGGCTCAAGCAGGTAAACATCAGCGATGCCGCTGCCTGCGACCGTATATTCTCGATGCTTATGGGTGAGGACGTGGCTCCGCGCCGTGAGTTTATCGAAAAGAATGCCACTTACGCCAATATCGACGCATAGCGTTGTCAAGGCTATATATAAACAAGAAATCAGCGCCGCGGACAGTCTCCGCGGCGCTGATTTCTTGTTTGTCTGTGGTTAAAGCGCGATGGTGTCGAGGTCGTCGGGCACGACGATGTGTCCGCTGAAATTCAGCGCAGCCTCGGCAGCGTAAGCCTTTTGTCTCGACGGCAGCGAGTCGTCTTCAGTGTGGTATATGATCAGGTTGCGCGCATGCAGCGTCGCGGCGGTTTTTCCGGCGTCGAGCGCCGTGCTGTGGTGCTTTTCGTAGGGTTTATACCTTTCCGCCTCGCTGTGCAGGCAGAACGCCTCTGTAAGCAGCCAGTCGGCGTTTTGTGCCACGTCGCTGTTTGCATCGTTCAGCGGCTCGTCACCGAGACACACCACGGTTTTTCCTTCCGGCGTCACCGCACGGAATCCGTATTGCTCCTCTTTAGTGGAGTGGAGGCTGAAAAACGTTATGTCCATACCGGCAATCTTCCGCTGGCAACCATCGGTCAGCACGTCGATAACGATGCGTTTCTGAAATATGCCGAAGTCTTTTTTTGAGAACGTCAGCCGGCATATCTCCGTCAGCACGTTGATTACGCGTTTGTGCCCGTAGATGTGCAGCGCGCCGTCGTAAGCCTGTTTCTTTACCGCATTGACCACAGCGCGTGCCACCCATACGGCACCAATGACGTGGTCGGTGTGCGCATGAGTCAGAAACAGGTGGCCGACGTCGGCAATCGCCACGCCCGCCTTTTCAAGTTGTGCCAGGATGCCGTTGCCTCCACCGGCGTCGACCATCAGCCGCGACTCTCCGCAGTCGATGATGAAGCACGTGTTGTAGCATCGCGTCACGAAGGCGCTTCCCGTGCCGAGTATGGTGAGCCTCTCTGCCATCAGGTTGTTATTTCTTCTGTTTGCAGCAGTGCTTTCTCTCGTTGCGGCATGTAGTGTCGGCTTGCATGCGCGTCTTGCGGCAGGCGGTGTCGGCCTGCACACATGTTTTTTTGCAGGCAGTGTCGGTCAGCTCTCTCGCTTTGCAGCAAGTTTTTTGTGAGCGTTGGCAGCACAATTCTGTTTTCTGCTTGCAGCAAGATTTCTGTTTTCCGCATTTCTGTTGCGCGGCGATTATTCCCGCGCCCGCCAATGCTATGGCGGCAATGATTACAAATTTCTTCATAACAGTCTATTTTAATTTTGTTGGTTTTGCAAGTTCAATCACTTCGAGATCCTTTATCGTTCCGCCGTCCACATACAGGCGAATCAGTGTGCGCACCGCCTGCCAGCCGTAGACTCCCGCCGCTCCCGGGTTGATGTGCAGCAGCCCGAGTTGGCGGTCGTAGATCACTTTCAGAATATGGCTGTGTCCGTCAACGAAGATTTGCGGACGCTTCACCTCGAGTTTGAATTTCACTCCAGGCGCGTATTTTCCGGGATATCCGCCGATGTGGGTCATCGCCACGCGCACTCCGTCGGTTTCCCAGTCGCGCCAAGTGCCGAGAGTGCGTCGCATCGGTTGCCCGTCGATGTTTCCAGCCACAGCCCTCACCGGAGCGATGGCGTTCAGACGCTCGAGCACCTCGTCGGTTCCTATGTCGCCGGCATGCCAAATTTCGTCGCATCCTGCGAAATGCGTAGCGTAGCGGTCGTCCCAATATCCGTGGGTGTCGGAAAGTATGCCAATTTACTACATTACTCAAAAATACAATAAAAAATTGAGAAAAATATGTTTTTAAACACTATTATAGAAAATGAAATAAAAAGTTTACATCTTTTTATTTAAAAAGTCTTGCACGTATCAAAATCAAGTGTTATATTTGAGGTGTGAAAGGAAAAGTCAAGGCGACTTTTCAGTTCTCCCAATCTTGATTCTTTGGATCAGGTGCCGTGGAAATAAGAATTTATTACCTGAAGAAAAACCGCTTTTTTCGAAATATATATGTTTTTATAGATTGTAGATTTATAGATGGCCACTGTTGTGAAACAACGGCCATTTTTTTTATGCCTTGTCGTAAGTGCTGGCATAAAAATAACACAACCGGATTTCTTCCCAGAGACCCGGCTGCGTATAAGCTATGCTTCCATAGCTTCCCAAACAAATATATTTTCAATGTATTTTCTGGGACAAAGATAATACTTTTATTTAGTATTCAGTTGTAAAAAAAAGAGCTTTTAGATTTAATTCACAAATACACACATTTGTATGTGGGTGTTAGATTGTTGATTGATAGATGGTAATGGTGTAAAAATAAAGTCTGTGCCAAAAAAATGTTGACACAGACTAAATGTTAAATATTTTAGTATATCATCATTTCACAACAACCTTTTTCCCATTGGCGATATAGAAACCTGCAGGGAGTGCGATAGTCGTTTCATCAGTCACAATTCGTTTCGCCACGATTTGTCCGGCAACGTTGTAGACGGCAACAGTGGTTGGAGATGCAACGCTTATCTTTACGGCTCCGCTGACAGCCCAAATGCGTGCATCGTCGGCAGTTTCGGTTGTAGAAATGCCACCGAAAACGTCTTTGAGGTTGATTGACATCACCGTTGCGGTGAAATCCTTCTGGTTTGTGTAGTCATACACGTTTCCGAGCACGTTGATGCCCTTTCCTTTGGCGCGTACACCGGCGAGTAGAGAGCTGTTGACAAACTTGGCGTAGAAAGTGGTCGGATATCCCGCGCTTGCAGGCTCGTTGGTTGTTGCGATTACGTTTTCGTTGGCATTCTCACCGTCGAATTCAAACAGCGAAGAACCTTGCTTGTCGGCGTTGGCGATGTTGTATCCGAAAGCATAGATTTTGTTGCCTTTGATGGTTGCGCTGTAGAGGCCAGAGATGCCCTCGCTTACGCACACACCTTTTGACAGCGCACCGTCGGCAATGCTGAAGCCAATCACCATGCCCTCAAGCTTTGTGCCCGACGACATTGTGACAGCATCTGTCGCACCGGCAGCGGTATATCCACCTTTCACAAGTCCGGAAACCAATACAAAACCCTCGCTCACGTCGATACCTTTTACTTGCGAAGTGTGCTTGCCGTCGGAAGCGGCTACAGAGTTTGCGATGCTTGCCCAGACAGGGACAAGGTCGGTTGAGAACGCGGCGGCAAACACATCGTCGAATGTGGTCGGGGCAAGCGTGATGTCGGCAAAAGCGATAGTGTTGCCTTCCGCTTTCGCTTTCACGCGTCCGGCAACAAAGATTTTACCGTCGGCAAAAGTCACAGCGTCGATATAGTCCTCAGCGTCGGTGCCGGAGATGTCGAAACTCTTCACGAAGTTTCCGGCATTGTCAAGTTTCACGAGATATAGCGACTTGGCAGAGCGTGCAGCCACGGCGTTTTCTCCAAAAGAGAGCGTTTTTGCGTGCTGTCCGCCGATATAGATGTTGTCGGCGTTGTCGACAGCGATTTTCGCAGTCAAAGAGCTTGCATCGTCGGCAGCGAAATGCTTGGACCAGTCGAGGTGGCCGTTGGCAGAAATTTTAAGCACGACAATGTCGTAGACCGCGCTTCCGGCAAAAGCCTTTTCTATGGTCGTTGTGTGGTTGTCGGCGTCAACGATGTCAAGAATTGAGTTGGCAGGAATGTCGGTGGCATCTTTTGCGTTGAATGCAGTGAAACTTGTCACGGCAGCCACGACCACACCGCCGTCAGAAGTGGTGGCGGCAGAAGCGTTTGCCACGCGACCCTGTTTTGAATAAACGTGCCAAGCTGCTGTTCCGTCGGCGTTCACTTTGGTGAGAAGTAGGTTGTCGTTGCCCGAAGTAGCTTTGTTGGGCGCGCCGAACGCCACCTTCTCCTGGCTGCCGAAGTTGACGAAATTCAGCGAGTTGTCGTTGCCTTTCGACACGAATTTCGACACGAGGAAAGTGTTGTTGTCACTTGCCGCCACGGCTTCAGGCGTGCTGATTCCGTTGTTTGCGTTGATTGGAGTCACCCAGTTTGCAGTTGCAGCAACTCCCTGTGCGCCTGCAGGCATAGCCGAGGCTGCGAGAATCATTGAAAAAAGTAAGTTTTTGTTCATATAAATAATTTTTTAATGTTAGAAAACGAGTCCAATGGTCGCCGCGTAATTTGAGGCGTTGACCGAGCCGGCATATCGGAAGCCGGACCATGTCAGGCGGCAGAAGATGCCGAAGCGATGGTTTGCCGCGAAGTCGGCTTGTGCGGCGGCGTGGTATGTGCAGTCGTTGTTTGCCATCAGTAGGTATTGCCGTTCGGCAGATACGTTGAGCGCCGACGTTTCGGTTTCCGGCATTGTCAGTTTTGAAGACGTGCGGATGCGTGCGGATGCTCCGGCTTTGGCCGACAGCACACACCGATTGACGTGCCAAGCCACCGCCGCATCGGCGCCGGCGATGGCGGCATTGCCTTCCATCAGGCGTTCCGGCTCGGTATACCGCCATCTGTCGGAGGCATATCCTCCAGTGGCACGTGCTTGTATGCGCACATTGTCGAGAGTATGCTCGTAGGCAAGGCACAACGAGCCCTCGGTGGTCGACCTGCGGAACATCGCTAGCGATGCGATTTCCGGATATATGTTGTTTTCCGCCTCGCCAAAGATATTCTCATTTCCGTCGCGTTGTGTGCGGGTGATTTCAGCCTCCACGGCAAACGTATTTGTCGCGGCAAAACGTGTCAGGATGTGGGCGGCGGCATTGAAGCGGTGCTCGGCGACCGACGCCATCGGGAGTTCGTTGAGCGACGATATGATTTTGTCGAACCCGAAATAATCGTAAGCCACGTGTATGCCGGCATCGGTGATTTTTCCTAAAGCCGAAGCCGCGTCGGCTTGGATGCCGAAATTTCTGCCGTTGTAGTATGTGTTGGTGTTCGAGCCGCGGAAACGGAAATAGTCGGTTCCGAGGCCAGTGGCATGGTAAACCGTAGGCTGAAACGTCTCGTTGTAGAATTTCACCACGTTTGTCTGTTTGTATTTTCCCGCTTTAAGCGCCACTCCGAGCCACCGCCACCGCATTCCGGCGGCGAAATCGAGGTCGCTTGTCAGGTTTCGCGGACGAGGGTCGACGGTGCGGTAGGCAAGAAGAGCGTTGTAGCCGGCAAAGGCACCGATCGTCACGCCACCTTTCAATGTGTGCGCAAAGCCACCGCTGAATCGGTAGTCCTCCTCGTGGAGGTCGCCGCCGACAAGGTCGGCAGTGACATAAGGATATACCGTCTGATAGTCGGACGACTCGTTCAACATCACGTTGCGCCGCTGACCGAAATCGTATCCAGCCTCGCCCCAGATGTCGTTGCTTCCTTTCTTCACATAAGCTTTCGCCTCTATTCCCGCGCGGTTCGATCCGTCGCCCTCCTCAATCAGTCTCGCCTCCTGCTGACTGTCGTATCTCCAAAAAGCATCAATCGTAGTTAGAGAAGAAGCAAACCGGTCTTTCATCAGCGCCGGATTGCCGTAACGCCAAGTCGCCACGTTGGTTTCAAGACTTGAATGGCAGAGGCGTCGCGTCAGCACGTCGGTTTTTTGTTGCGCCGCGACTGATGCCGAAGCCAGAATGATTGATATGTATATAAGTCGTTTCATTCGCAATGTCATTTTATTATCTGCACACCGTCGTAGGTTATTGTCGAAGCCTTCTCACCGCTGGCATTTACTGCCGACTGCTGCACCTCGATTATTGAAGGCGTGCAGGCGGGGTTGAAGTCGAGCGAAGAATTGTTGGAGTCTTTCAGCACTCTGCGCCCGTCGGCTGTCAGATACAGCATTTTCCGGCGCACGCTTTTGAAGAATCGGTCGCTGTCGGAGCTCATCCGTCCGCACCAAGTCCAACCGGCGTCGATTGCCGCCGGCAGCACGTTCCATTTGCGGTCTGACTCCACGCTGCAGTTCACGCCGTCAACAATCCATTGATTCGGAATCTTGAATCCGTCGCCGCTCATGGGGAAAGTGCCCGACGGGAGGTACAGCGTATAATTGTAGGTGTAGTAATAGTCGGTCAGAAACTCCTGTTTGCTGACAGGGATGCGTGCAAGAGCAAACGACGTGAATCCCTGGTTGTGGAGAATGAAAATGCTCTTCGTGTCGCAATACCATTTGTCCATGTTTGGCACCTCGGGATTGTCGATGTCTGTTTGGCTCGGCACGGTTGATTCGTCATACCATTCGAAGTCGGCGTCTGACAGGTTGAATGAGTTTTCGTTCGACACGCGATGGTCGATAGCTGTGTCGCAGATGGTGAGCGACTGCCCCGGCAGCACGGGATGGTCGGTGCCGCTGCCCGGAATCACATAGACGGCGTGCACCGTCATCGCCTGATTCTTGAGGTCGGGCGAGAACTTGTACGACTGTGTGGAGCGGAACTTCGATTCCACAAACGCCAGTCCGTCGGCATACAGCACATGGCCGGTGTTGTTGTAGATTTTGAAATAAGTGTCGCCGATGTAGCTTGAGCCGGATGTGCGCCGAGTGCCTGTGAAGAAGATTTCCTCGAAGATGAAATCATCGTTGTCGGCGACAAGATACACTGGAAGCGACAGCCTGATGCCGTCGGCAGTGGCGCGCACCGATTCGGCATTGCCCGACAGTCTTCCCTTTACGGTGGCGGCATCGTCGCCAGAGCCGTTGGTGTAGGTCACATCGGCTTGATATGAGCATTCGTAGAAGCCCACCGGCAGCGAGATTGTGCCTGTGGTGTTGAATGTTGTTGTCTCGCCGGTGGTCAGGTTGCGGAACGAGAGCTGCTCGTTGTCGATTGTCAGGCCGGCAACGTCGGTCTGCGGCACTATTTCCACCGTAGCATTGACGCGCGGCACACTGGCATCGTCGGCGCAGGCCTGCAGCAGCGCAGCCGTTATTGAGATTAATATGTAGAGAAATCGTCGCATAGTGCTAAAAAGTTAAGTTGGCCTCCACTCCGAAATACGGACTCACGTTGCGGCGGATTTTATAGCCGTTGGAGTAGTAGTCGGGGGTGTAGTCGATTATTTTGTTTGCAAACATTGACAGACGCAGGAATTTGCCTATGGCTTTTGTCGCTTTCAGGTTGACGCTCATGGCAAACGGCACGGTGAACTGTCGGAAAGCATCGTCGTTGTATGTCTTTATGAGTCGGCTCAGCACGGGGTCGGCCGCCGAGGCATCGGTGTATTCGTGCAGAGCGCCGTCGGCGGCGTCGAGATATGCTGTAGGGCGTCCGTTTTTCGGCATGTCCTGTGTCTTGACAAACCAAGAACATTGCACTGATGTGGCGAAAATCAGTCCCCATTCAGGAATTTGAGTGTCAAACATCAGGTTGGTCGACAGCGTCTCGTTCCAGTCTCCGTCGTTCCAGTCGTACAGTCCAACGTATCGGTCGCTGACGGCTGAACCGTCGACCACGTCGGCAACCGACACAAACATCGGCAGACTGTTGCTGTAGCGCGTCTTGAACCACGCACCGTTGATGTTTACGCGTGTGCGCAGCGGGCGGATGCGTGCCGACGTGAATTGGAACTCAATTCCCTCTTTGTCTATCCTCGTGCCGTTGTCGGCGCGTGTGTATCCGTCAAGTTTGCGCTTGGGGGTGTATGGCAGCCCTTCGAGCGACGGTTTCCCTGTCAGCGAACGGCTGTCGATGGCAGTCTCGTCATAATCGTTGTAGTCGTAGACTCCGTATACAGCCATATACCTGAATCCCGACGACATATTCTCGCGAAAATAGTCGACAGAGATTGTGTTGTCGCCAAACGAAAAGTCCATGCGCAGCTCTTTCTTAATGTTTGAGGCAGGGCGTATGTTGTAGTTTGTCGGGTCCTGAATGTAGCTGCGCACCACAAACCTGCTGTAGTCTTGCGGATGGTTAGGGTCGTAGTAACCCAGTTCGGTGATGTCGTTGTAGTACTTGTCGGGATAGAGATAGTTGAGAGTGGGCATTTTCGACGTCTTGCCCACACCTCCGGCAAAACTCAGCGCAATGCGGTGTCCAGCCCATTCCCATGCGGGCAGCGACCACTTCAGGTTGGCGCGCGGGTCGAGGTAGATGTGGCCCTTCATCGCATACCGGCTGTCGAGTCCGGTAAGGCTGTTTGTGCGCAGACCGGCCTGCAGCTCGAGCCTGTGGGATGCAAGTTCTGCCTTGCCGTTGTACTCGATGAACGCCGACACCTGCGACAGGGCAGGGATGTCGCTGAACTTGCGTGGACGCGAACCCCATCCCGACACAGACAGCGGACGGCTTAGGTCGTAGACCTGACCGCGTCCGAAATTCTTGGCATAGTTCCAGTCGGCACCGGCGAGCAGGTTGCTGGTCAGCACGCCCGTTGTCAGCGCAAAGTTGGCTTTCGCTTTTGCGTAGGCGGTGAAAGGCTTTCCGTCGCTGAGAAACGAAGCCTCATACTCGGAGAATATCAGTGCCGCGTCGTGCACGCCTTCCTCGCTGGTCGTGGGCACAATGCCGTAGCGTTGTGGCGCCACGAGCCGGCGCTGTGTGAGGCGGTCGAACTGCTGCGTTATCAGCGTGTTGATGTCGAAGCTTTTAAACAATCCTTTCGCTGTCGGACGCCAGGAGATGTTGTTGGTTATGGCTATTTTGTTGTATGTCGACTTGTATTCGTCAATGCGTCCGTAGTTTATGTCGGGGTCGGACTTGCTGTTGTCAAACGAGCCGGTATAGTCGACGGCGGCGGAGTAGCGCAGTGCGTCGGTGTTGAGCGTAAGTCGCAGCGAGCCGTTGCCGCGTCGGTATTTCTGCAGGTTGTTTGTCGGGTCGGGCTTTGCGTCGAGCATGCCTGCGTCAATGTTGAGGAGTGTGGTGTGGCTTAGCTTGAGTCCTTTTCCCAACGACAATAGTTTGCTGTAGCCGTCGGCCTTGAAACGTGCGGTGAATGGCGTGGAGCGGCGTATCTTGTTGATTTTCACCATTCCGCTTGTGAGGTTTCCATATTCCACCGACGGGATTCCGCGCACCACTTCCACGCTTTCCACGTCGTCGGTCGAGATGGAGCGCATGTCAACACCGCGGTTGGTGGTGTTGAGGTTGTTTTCGGTCGACGATGTCGTGGTGGCTGATTGTGTCGACGACAAAGGTGTGTATTGCATATTGGCATCGGTCGACAGGGGGTTGCCGTCAACCACAAACAGCGTTCCCAGGGAGGAGATTGCATAGTTGTTGTTGACCGAAGAGTTGCCTTGCGCGTCCATTGTGCCGGTTTCGCGCAGCCCTATTGTGTTGGCTGTCGACAGGTCGGGGTCTTTCTGCTGTCCTCCGGGCAGCAGTTGCATAAGGTCGCTGAGGCTTGTGGGCTGCAGAAATTCCATTGCCGAACGGTCTATGCGCGAGGCCGTGACAGTACCTTGCGACTCCTTGGCAGTAACCACCACTTCGTGCAGCTCTGCAGCCATGACGATGGAATCGATGCGCGCCTCCTCTCCGCTTTTTTGCCCAGGTTTCTGCGATTGGGCGGGCAGCCATCCGGCGACCAATAGTGTCAATGCAGACAATATGTTTAGCCGTAGTAGTTTATGCATACGTTTAACTTCAATTGTGTACGATGCAAAATTAATTTGTGATGCGGGCTATTTCAATCGCAAAAAGTAGGTAATATGCAGATTTTTGGAGCTTTGTCGGTCATCATTTGTTGCGATTCTTGATTTTTTGGCAGTTTCGGTGCAGTGAAGACTGTCAGGTGGCGTTTACAATACGTAAAAACAAAAGGAACGATGATATTTAATTCAAAAAGCGGTTGGAAATGGTTGTCGGCGACGTTGTTGCCGGTGCTTGGTTTTGCAGGATGCGGTAATCCCGGAGACAGCCCCGACTTGTATGGCACGCCGATGAGCGACTATCAATTCAAGGGGCGTGTCACAGATGCCGACGGTAAACCTGTAGAGGGCATAAAAGTGGTGTCGGGCATTGTAGAGGGCGACAGGGTGTTTCATGAAGACTCGGTGGCTACGGATGTCGACGGACACTTCGTGACCAACAGAAAATCCGCCACGTCGATTGAGTGGCAGGTGAAAGGCAATATGCGCATACTTACGTTTGAGGATACGAAAAACGGCATTTTTGCCAACGACACCGTGCGTAGCGCGGACATGGCCGTGAAGCAGTTGCAAAAGGGCGACGGCGCATGGGACAGTGGCAGCTTTGAGGTGACCGTGCCCGATAAAAAATTGAAGCGCAGATGAAGCATCCCAACTCATTGTCGTTGCGCCGCCGCGTGGCTCTTGAACTATGGCGCAAGCGGATGGACATTGCCGTGAAAGAGCATCCTTTAAGACAACTTTTCTGGGAGTGCACGCAGCGTTGCAATCTGCATTGCCGTCATTGCGGCAGCGACTGCAGAGCAGAGGTGGGCGTGGCAGACATGCCGCTTGCCGACTTTACGCGTGTGCTCGACAGTGTTGCCCTCCGCACCGATCCCAATCGGGTGTTTGTCGTTGTAACCGGTGGCGAGCCGTTGATGCGCCATGACATAGCGGAGTGTGGCGCGGCGATTTATGAAAGGGGATTCCCGTGGGGAATGGTCACCAATGCGTTGGCGCTTACACCACAACGGTTTCAATCGTTGCTCAACGCCGGTATCCACTCGATGACAGTGAGCCTGGACGGAATCGGAGACGACCACAATTGGATGCGCGGCAATCCCGACAGTTTCCGCATGGTGGAACGAGCTATTGATATGCTTGTGGCTCATCCGGAGGTGAAGTTCGATGTGTTGACGTGCGTGAACCGACGCAACTATGGCAGCCTTGACGACATAAAGCGGTTTCTTGTAAAAAAAGGAGTGAAGCAATGGCGTGTGGTGGCGGTGTTCCCTGTGGGTCGTGCCGCAGCCGACCCGATGATGCGCCTGATGCCCGCCGAATATCGCGGCATCCTCGATTTCATAAAACAGACCCGCAAGGAAGGTGCAATCCACACCAATTACGGCTGTGAGGGATTCATGGGCGATTATGAGGGCGATATCCGTGACTACTTCTTTGGTTGCCAGGCAGGAATAACTACAGGGTCGGTGCTTGCCGACGGCTCTGTTTCAGCTTGTGCGAGCATCCGCAGCGATTACCATCAAGGAAACATCTATGAGGACGATTTTATGGACGTGTGGGAGCATCGTTACCATCCTTACCGCGACCGCGAATGGATGCGCAGGGAGGAATGCTCCGAATGCAAATTTTTCCGCTATTGCCGTGGCGGAGCGATGCATCTGCGTGATTCCGACGGCTCGATGTTGATGTGCCCGCTGCATATGTTGGTGTGACGATTTTCGCTGTGAGGAAAATAAAAGCGTGCTGTCTCCATCTCGAAGACAGCACGCTTCCTTTTTATGAAACGCTAATAAAACTTCGTTGTTTAGTTGCGGTTTCCGCCACGGTTTCCACCGCGGTTTCCGCCACGGCGGTCATCGCGATGTCCGCCTCCACGGCGGTCGCCGTCGCGACGTGGTGGGCGAGCCGGACGCTCAGGCTCTACGTAGCCTTCCGGCTTCGGAAGCAGAGCGCGCATTGACAAGCGGAACTTGCCTGTTTTCTTGTCGATTTCGATGAGTTTCACTGTCACCTCGTCGCCCTCGTGCAAACCGGTGTCTTCCATCTTTTCAAAACGCTCCCATGCGATTTCAGAGATGTGGAGCAGACCGTCGCGGTTAGGCATGAATTGAACGAATGCACCGAAGTCCATGATTGAAACCACTTTGCCTGTGTAGGTCTCACCTTCTTCAGGCTGCGCTACGATGCCCTTGATAAGAGCCATAGCTTTGTCGATTGCGTCCTTGTTTGGAGCGGCAACCTCGATGTTGCCATGGTCGCCTTCTTCCTCGATAGTGACGATTGCACCCGACTGTTCCTGGATGCCTTGGATGATTTTTCCGCCCGGGCCGATGACAGCTCCGATGAATTCCTTCGGAATAACCAATGCCTCGATGCGTGGCACGTGAGGCTTGTAGTCTTCGCGTGGTGCAGGGATTGTTTCGTTGATGATTCCGAGGATGTGCAGACGGCCTTCGCGAGCCTGGTTGAGGGCTTTCTCAAGAATTTCGTAGGAAAGTCCGTCGCACTTGATATCCATCTGTGTTGCGGTGATACCGTCAGTTGTACCGGTCACCTTGAAGTCCATGTCGCCGAGGTGGTCCTCGTCGCCGAGAATGTCGGAAAGAATTGCATATTTAGGACTGTCGTAGTCTGTGATAAGACCCATTGCAATACCAGCAACCGGCTTCTTCATCTTCACACCGGCGTCGAGCAGCGACAATGTGCCGGCGCATACTGTTGCCATCGACGATGAGCCGTTCGACTCAAGGATGTCGGAAACGATGCGGCAAGTGTATGGGAAATTGTCAGGGAACATGCGTTTGAGTGCGCGGTGGGCAAGGTTGCCGTGACCGATTTCACGACGTCCTACGCCGCGTTGTGCCTTTGCTTCTCCTGTTGAGAATGGAGGGAAGTTGTAGTGCAGCAGGAAGCGCTCTTTGCCCTGGTTGAGCACGTCGTCGAGAATCTTCTCGTCGAGTTTTGTGCCGAGGGTACAAGTGGCGAGAGCCTGAGTCTCTCCACGGGTGAACACTGCAGATCCGTGAGGGCCTGGAACGTAGTCAACCTCGCACCAGATAGGACGGATTTCGTCGGTCTTACGGCCGTCGAGACGGATGCCTTCGTCGAGGATGCAGCGGCGCACGGCTTCTTTCTCCACATCGTGGTAGTAGCGGGCCACGAGCGGTGCTTTCTCGTCGCGTTCTTCTTCAGGTATTGTCTCAAGATAGTCTTCCTCGATTTTCTTGAACGACTCGTTGCGCCATTGCTTGTCGGCGCTGCCGGCCTTAGCCACGGCGTATGCTTTTTCGTAGCATTTGTCGTGTACGTCTTTGCGGAGGTCTTCGTCGTTGACCTCATGGCAGTATTCGCGTTTCACGGCGCCTACTTCCTTGGCGAGCTCCATCTGTACGAGGCATTGAGCCTTGATTGCTTCGTGAGCGGCTTTGAGAGCCTCAAGAAGTTCGAGCTCTGAAACTTCGTTCATCTCGCCTTCCACCATCATGATGTTGTCGTAGGTTGCGCCAACCATCAGCTCGATGTCGGCACGCTCAACCTGCTCGAAGGTAGGGTTGATTACGAATTCTCCGTCGACGCGGGCCACGCGCACTTCGGAGATTGGTCCGTGGAAAGGCACGTCGCTGACAGCGATTGCAGCTGATGCTGCCAATCCTGCCAATGCATCTGGCATGTCTACGCCGTCTGACGAGAACATTATGATGTTGACGAATGTGTCTGCATGATAGTTTTCAGGGAACAGCGGACGAAGCACGCGGTCTACGAGGCGGGAAGTCAGAATTTCGTAGTCTGACGAGCGTCCCTCGCGTTTCTGGAAACCTCCAGGGTAGCGGCCTGCTGCCGAGAATTTCTCTTTGTACTCAACTTGGAGAGGCATAAAATCAACACCCTCTCCGGCTTCTTTCGCTGACACTACAGTTGCCAGGAGCATGGTGTTCCCCATTCGCAACTCTACTGCGCCATCAGCCTGTTTTGCCAGTTTGCCTGTTTCGAGAGTAATCTCGCGGCCGTCGGCAAGCGTGATGGTCTTTTTAATCGGATTCATATTTAATTCTTTATCTTCAAAAATTCCCACAAAGATAATAAACGTTTGCTGACTAACAAACTATTTCCTTTAAAATGATGTGTTTTTGAAAAAAACATTGTGCTGAACGGTGGTTTTTGCGTCGATTAGCAAACCGGTCTTCTTGTGTATAATCCCAGACTTGAGCTCGATTTTAATTTTTTTTGCTACCATTTTGCTACCCAACAAAAGAAAAACGCTTGTAAGTCGACTTACAAGCGTTTCTGTGTACCCAGACCCGGGATCGAACCGGGATGGATTTTACTCCACTGGTGTTTGAGACCAGCGCGTCTACCAATTCCGCCATCTGGGCATAAGCGTTGTTGGCTTTTGCGAGTGCAAAGGTAATGTGCCTTTGTGGAATGTGCAAATTTTTGGGCGAAAAAATGAAAATAAATTTTGCTGTCTTACCTGCGGTAGTTGCCGAAATTATTGGAATTCCGCAGGTTAGGGTCGTTTGGATTGGAGAAATCGCTGAATCCGTTTTCTTCATCCTCGTCGGTCTCGGTCTTTTCGGTGTTCACTTTTTCCCATTTCTTTCGTTCCGGTTTGTTCTTCTTTATAGCTTCAGGCTTCTGCTTGTCGATAGGGGTGGCGTAGATGTCCCACGTCTGTTCCACGTCCCAGTTTTTCTTCAAGTTGATGGCTCCTGGGTAGTAGACCGTTTCCTCCGGTTGCAGATGCATGTCGTAGTTTCCGGTGTCGTATTTTCCGTTTCCGTTTCGGTCGATAAACAAGCGGGCGTAGTATTTGCCCGGCTGCAGGTTCAGCAGTTCGGCGCGGTGGTTTTTTACCGGCGTGTGCAGGACAACCTTGTCTGTCCCGTCGAGAAGCTCTACAATGGCTGAGTCGCGCACTGCCGGAATGTTGAACACGATGTTGCCGTATTCCTCCATTTTGCGCACGTTGAAGTCAACCTTCAGCGGCTTCGTCTGGAGTCCGTAGATGTCGGTCATCGCAAGCGAGTCGACCGCGAGCGTGTAGGCAGCTCCCGGTTCCCAGTCCACCTTCAGCATAAGGTCGCGCCGGCTCAGTGTGGAGTCGCGCAGGGCGATGCTTTTTATCTCCGCAGGGTAGAATGTCGTGTCGTTTTGCAGTTTGCGTTGCAGATGGAATGCCTCGCGGCTGTAGCGCTCTATCGGCGTGCCGGTCTGCAGCAGCAGTGGCGCGTATACCTCCTGGGTGCCGTTTGCCAGCGGGTGCAACTCCATAAACCGTATCTGCTCCAAGGAGTCTGTTTCCTCGTTTTTCTTCTTTTTCTTGGCTTTTTGACGCTGGAATGTGAATTTCAGCGTGTCGGTGCCCCACGACAGATTGCTGGCAGTGTCGGTGCGCAGATATGTGGTTGCCACCATCAGCGTGTCGGCCGACACAAGATGTGGCGGACGTATCCAGTAGGTTAGCGTGTCGTTTGTCTGCGAGCGTTCGAGAGTGTACCACTGGTCGGGCACGTCGTTGCGTCCCACTATGCTCAGCGACGGCAGCGTGTCGCTTGCGGCGGCGAAGGTCAGCGATATGCGTGTCGAGTCGACGCGCAGGTTGTTGGCAAGATATTGCGACTTGCGGTCTTCGTTGAACATTGACAGCAGTATGTCGTTGGGGAAATATGCCGGGCGCGTGGCGCGCATGATGGTGTCAATCTCGTTAAGGTCGTTATAGACGGTGTCGGCTGCCTCGCGCGAGCCGATGCTCGGCACGATTATTGAGTCGAGGAAAGCAATGTCTTCTGTCGGATTGCCGAACTTGTAGTCGCGGTCGAGGTCCTTAAGAGCGAAGATGTGGTATCTTCCCGGCGACACGTTGCGTATGGTGAACTGTCCGCGGTCGTTGGTCAGCGCCACGCGTTGCAGTTTCTCCTTGTGGAAGGCAGAGTCGGCAAGATTGCTTTGCAGCCCCACCACGACGCTCTGCATTGGCTCCAGAGTGCGGGAGTCGAGCACGTAGCCCGACACGCGCATCGAGTCGATGACGCTTCCGGTAGAGAAGGCGAATGCGAAGTTGTCGATAGCGTTGCCCTCGTTGTTGTCTTGGATTGAATTTGAGAAGTCGATGGTATAAGTGGTGTTTGGCAGCAAGGAGTCGACCAGCTCCACCGTCACTTTGCGTCCGAGAGCCGACATGCGCGGCATCTCCGTTTGCGCCGGCGACACGATGATTTTTGTCGACGGGTCTTTGAGAGTGACAATCTCATCGAAGAAAATCTCGATTTTGCGGTCCTTCACGTTTACGGCGTTAGGCGTGGGATTGCTGCGCATAAAGATTGGCGGAGTCTTGTCGATAGGGCCTCCGCTCGGATTGCCGATGTTGGCGCACGAATACATCACCGCAGTGGCTATAATAATAAATATGTAATATAGAGACTTGCTGTTGTTCATCTGATTTTCCGTTTCTGCTTGCAAAGATAGTGCAAGCCGAGAGAAGAGCAAAACAAACTTGTTTGATTTTGCTCTTCCAAGGCGCCGCCTATCTTATGGAAAGATAGTGCAAGCCGAGAGGAAAATGAAGTTTACTTCAATTTTTCCGAGGCGCAGCCGGTTTTATCCAAGAGCAAAACAAACTTGTTTGATTTTGCTCGTCCGAGGCGCCGTCTATGTTATGCAAAGATATGGCAAATTTGCCTGACTATCCTCGCATTCTTGAGTAAAGAATGCGTTGAAAAAGCGGCTGATACATTATAATATGCTTAAAAACACATTTTCAAAACGGTTAAAACTCTGACAAAAAGTTTTCAACTTGAAAGAAATACCGTATATTTGCAGACTGAAAAAAACTGCATAAAATTTAAAAATCAAATATTAACTTAAAAAACAAATGCAAAGTAAAGGTTTTATCAGAGTTATAACCGTGCTTTTGGTACTGGTTTGCTTGTTCTATCTTTCTTTCTCGTTTGTGACAAACAGCGTGGAGAATGACGCTGCCGCAAATGCTGCAAAATTTGCCGCTACAGAGGCTGCGAAGATCAACAAGGACAAAGCATCAGATGCCTACCGCAACGCTTACGACTCAATCTATGACAGAGCGTATGCCCGCAACCTCAAGGATGTTGGGCAGGAAAAGGTGTACATGTGGTACACATACAATCAAGTTCGCGAAAAACAAATTGGTCTGGGTCTTGACCTGAAGGGCGGTATGACCGTCACCCTCCAGATCTCAGTAGCCGACATTGTCCGCTCAAAAGCACAGAACCCATTGGACGCAAAACTCAACGAAGCTTTGGCTTTTGCCAGCCAGAACGCAGGCGATGATTTCGTCGGCGCTTTCTGCAAGAAGTATGAGGAACTCGTCCCGGGCGTGCGTCTGGCTCAGAAATTCATAACAGTGGAAGGCGTAAACGCCAACGACAACAACTCTAAGGTTGAAGGCATCCTCCGCGAGAAGACACGCACCGACGTTTCTCGTTCGGTCAACTTGCTCCGCGAGCGTATCGACCGTTTCGGTGTGATCGCCCCTAACATCAAGGAGATGCAGCGCGAGGGACAAATCCTTATGGAGCTTCCTGGCGTGAAAGAGCCTGAGCGTGTATACAAGCTGATTCAGACTTCTGCGAGATTGGAGTTCTATGCAACTTACGATGCCCGCAATCTTCAGTCGGCTTTCATGGCTCTCAGCTCTGAGTATGCTTCTGGCAAGGGCAATGTTTCAACTGCTCCTGTAAAAGAGGAAACTGCTCCTGATGTCGACGCGGCTCCTGTGGCTGAGACTGCTCAACCAGAGGCTGCAGCCGCTGTTGAAGAGGCTCCAGCAAAGGCTCCTAAGGCTGCTCCTGCCGGCAAATCGTTGGCAGAGATGATTTGGTCAAACGATATGATGACCCTTGAAGGCAAAGACGGTAAAGACGTGCAGGTGCCTGCAGCTCAATATGTAGGCGGCGCATGTATTGGTGTGGCAAATGAGTCGGATACTGCAGCTGTAAACCGCATCATCCGTTCGGCTGCTGCAAAACGTCTGCTCCCGACCGACTTGAAGTGCTGCTGGTCAGTGAAGGGAGTCGACAAGAAAGGTGTATACTTCCAGTTGGTGGCTCTCCGCACAAGCAACGGTGAGGCTGCTCTCGGCGATGCCGACATGATTGACAATGCAAGCGCAGAGCTCAACCAGTTCAGCGGTTCTTACGAAATCAGCATGACTATGAACAACGACGCCGCTTCGAAATGGGCAAAATTGACCCGTGACAACATCGGCAAGCAGGTGGCAATCGTTCTCGATGATCAGGTATATTCATTCCCGACAGTTAACACAGCAATCGAAGGCGGACGCTCTTCAATCACCGGCAACTTCACCGTTGAGGAGGCAAACGACTTGGTCAACGTGCTTACAGGTGGTGGCATGTCGGCTGGCGTGTCAATCGTAAGCCACACAGAAATCGGTCCGTCACTCGGTCAGCAGGCAATTGAGGCTGGTATCTGGTCGTTTGTGATTGCATTGATTCTGTTGATGATCTATATGATTTCGTTCTACGGATTCGCTCCGGCTATGGTGGCCAACATGTGCTTGGTGCTCAACCTCTTCTTCACTCTCGGAATCCTGGCTTCGTTCCAGGCAGTGTTGACGTTGCCGGGTATCTGCGGTATCGTGCTTTCGCTCGGTATGGCTGTCGATGCCAACGTGCTTATCTTCGAGCGCACCAAGGAGGAACTCCGTGCCGGCAAGAACGTGAAAGCCGCTCTCGCCGACGGTTACAAGAATGCATTCTCGGCTATCTTCGACTCGAACCTTACTTCTGTAATCACGGCTATCATCTTGATGGTTTACGGTACAGGTTTGATCAAGGGCTTCGCAACTACATTGCTCATAAGCATCATCTGCTCGTTCTTCACAGCAGTGTTTATCTCTCGCCTTGTGTTTGAGGCATTGTTGAAGAAGAAAGAGCGCACATACACATTTACAACACGATTCAGCCGCAACTTCCTTACCGGCACAAGAGTTGACTTCCTCGGACAAACCAAGAAGGCTTGGACAGTGATTGCCGCTATCACAGTAGTGATTATTGTTTCGTTCTTCGTGCGTGGCATCAACAAGGGTATCGATTTCTCTGGCGGACGCAACTACGTGGTGCAATTCGACCACGCTGTCAAGACCGACGACATCACAACGAAGCTGATGCCGATGTTCCCTGACGCTTCTGTTTCTGTAATCACTGTTGACAACGACAGCCGTGTGCGCGTGTCGACCAACTATAAGATCAACGATAACAGCGACAATGTGGACCAGGAAATCATGCAGAAACTTTACGCTGGTTTGAAAGATGAACTCAACGGTATGAGCTATGACAACTTCAACGTCAAGGATGAGCACCATGGTGTGGTTTCTTCGGAAATGGTCGGACCGTCGATTGCCGACGACATGACCCGCGGTGCTGTCTGGTCAGTGCTTCTCTCACTCGTTGCGATTGCACTCTACATCCTGCTCCGCTTCCGCGACTTCTCGTTCTCTATGGGTGCGTTGGTTTCGCTGGCATTCACATCGTTTGTGATTATCGGCTTCTACTCGCTCTTCTGGGGTGTGCTCCCATTCTCTATGGAGATCGACCAGCAGTTTATTGCAGCTATCCTTACAATCATCGGTTACGCAATCAACGATACCGTGGTGGTATTCGACCGTATCCGTGAAATGGTGGGACTCTATCCTAAGCAGGACCGCCGCGACGTGATCAACAAGTCGCTCAACACGACTTTGACACGTACGGTGATGACATCGACCACTACGGTGCTCGTGCTCTTCGTAATCTTCCTGCTCGGTGGTGAGACAATCCGCGGATTCGTATTCGCAATGCTCTTCGGTGTGATCCTCGGTACGTTGTCGACAATCTATGTCGCAACTCCGGTGGCTTACTCGATGATGCGTCGCAAGATGGCGAAGAAATCAAAGTAAGACAAAGTATCTTATTCCATAAAAAAGCCGTTCACGCAATCGCGTGAACGGCTTTTTTATGGGCTGTGGCTGCGCCGCTTTGTGCCGGGGCAGGAGCAAAAATCAGAGGCTTTCTTATCGCACTTTGGAGGCAATATGTCTGCGGTACACGTTCAGCCCCGATTTCTTCAGCACGTCTGAGATGTGGTCTATGCGCTGTTTCTGAGAAGTGGCGGCATCTGCGCTGTTGTCTTCAGTCATGCTGATGCTTCCTTGACCTACAACAGGAAGATACTCGTCCCAATACACTGGCACTTGATGGGTTCTGCCGTCGCCGCCCCATTTTGAAATGTAGGTGAGGCGCTTTTCAGTCCGGTATCCATGGGCAAAGACGGTGATTGTGGTCGAGCCGTCGGAGTCTTTGTGGGCCTTGGTCTTGAGGATATTGTCGGTGACACACTGCGGGTGTTTGAAATACGCCTGACCCCAGAAGTTTGCAAGAGCCTCGTGTTCCCAGAATGCGCTTTGGCGCTGCATGTGGCTTCCATAAATGTCTTGTCGCGACCTTATCTGCTGGTACATCGGCACGCAGAGCAATGGAGCCAGAGAGAAATATATGGCGCGGAAGAGGCGTGCGTTGATGTCGAGGAAGTCGTGCTCCGCTTGGTCGTAGTCAAAGTGTTGATATTGGCGCGGATTCATGTCAAGGTCGATGGCTTGTATGTGGTCGGGAATGATGGTGTTTATCATGTGGTCCTTGACAAAATCGAAATCGTCGCCATAGCCCACGTCATCGTCTTGAAGCAACTTGAGCATATTGGCTTGGGCAAGTGGTGTGAAGAGCAGGGCAAACTGCTGGTTGTCGTTGCGGTTGCTGGTGTCGAACGCCACTTCGAAATCCTCGTTTGTCATCATGGCATAGTCGCCTTTGCTGAGATTGCGTGCCTTGTTGCGCAACTTTAGCCTGTGCCATCTGTATGACAGCGACCCTTTGCAACTGGCAAGCCCGTTCTTCTTGCGGTAGAACGTGAGGTTGGGGGCTGCCACATTGCCATAGATAAGCCGTGTCTTCTCGTAATATCCGGGATAGGGGGCTGTGACGCTGGCAGTGAGGGTCTGGGAATGGTGTTCGGTCTTCATCTTGCCGTCTGAGCCATATTCGCGTGTGGTCCAATAGATGGTTTTGTGGCCGTAATATGTCTTTGTGCCCATCTCCATCTTGCGCGTGCGGCAAAGCACGAACGGATTGCCGTTGATAAGGCCGGAATGGGAGTAGACAACCGAACGCACGGCATTGAATGTGTCGTCCCACCCATATACCTGACGCAGGTCGGCGAGGCGTTGCTCGGTGAAGTAAGGATCGAATTCAAGCCGAGGCACGGTTTCGGTCATCATGCGCGTCAGCACATCCCAGTCGTACAGGCGATTTAATGGCGCCATCTGCTCCCATGCCTCGTCCTTGTGTTGCGCGATGGTCTGCTTCAGGTCGCCGCGTTCAGCCTTCAGCCTTTTGAGGCGTGGATGAATCACGGATAAGAGCAAGATGACAGCAGCCAATACCGACAACAATACAGCGGTGGCGATTGCCGGGCTCATCGTGCCGTAATCTTTGCAGATGACAAAAATTCCTATGGCTGCGCAGCACCAAAGAATGACGCATAAGAACGTTGTCCAGCCGATGCGTGATTTCACCGCGCCGAGCGACTTCTCTGCGTCGTACAGCAAACGGCACGTCTGTCGGTTGGCGTCAACATCCACCTGGGCTTCCTTCGCCAGTTGGGCGAATGTGCCTTTCGCTACCTGTTCGAAGCGGGGCTGAAACGTGTTGACATATTCATCGAGCGGGTCATAGATGTCGTCTGTCATCACCGCCGATTAAAAGAATTTGCTGCGAGCCATCTCGCGGGTCTCGGCAGAGGCGGTAAACGGGATTCTTGTCGTGTAGCCTTGACGGGCTGCGACAATCATCTTGGTAGGCCAAGCGAAGATGTCGGTGTTCCATTGGGTCACCCTGCTGTTGTATACCGTACGGGCAGCCGTGATTTCACGCTGCAGATAGCTGTTCTGCTGCATGGCGTCGGCTATCGCCTGGTGGGCTTTCAGTTCGGGATAGGCTTCAACTTGAGGAAACAGCCGTCCGCAAGCCATATTCAGCTGGCTGTTTACGTCGCTGCGGTTGGCGTCGTTGATTTTCCCTCCGCGCAATGCAGCCACAGCCTTCATCACGTCCTTGTCAAGGTCTACGGCGCGGTCAACAAGACCTACTACATTCTGAAGTATCTGCACCCGTTGTTCGAGGTAGTTGTCGATGTTTGACGCTTCGGCTTGGATGCGCTGTTCGAGTTGCTGGAAGTAGTTGCGTGCGGAAATTTTCATAAAGATGAATATCACTCCCGGCAATATGCCGCACACGCAGCCAATCAGAGCCACCATTTCCGGCGATTCGAGCTTGTTGCCCATAAAGGACACATAAAGTAATGTCAGAACCGGGATTGTCACCCATAGGGCAATCTCAAATAGAGTTGATTTGAATGTGATTGTCACTGGGAGTTGGCGGTCTATGACATGGATGTCGCGTCCGTTGTCATTGATTGGTCCCTGAGTTTCGTCTAATAGATTTGCCATAGTAAAGATGGTTTATTGGTTAATTAATATGATAGTTGCAATGATTGCATGGCAAAAAGCCACAGTTATAAGGCAAATGTATAGATTTATATTCATATTGACAAGCGTTTTACGCATATTTTTGTGACTGAAAAAAGCGGTATAGGAATTCCTATGCCGCTTATATTCAATGCTTGAAGCTGAGCGAGTCAGCTTGTGGGCTTTTTAGTATTCGTTCTCGTTGATGAGGGGTAAGGCGTAATGAGTTTCAAGTTATTATACCGTTGCGTCAGCCTTTTCGATCATTTTATTTCGTAGTGAAAGACCGTAAAAAGCAAAACTGTGACCCTGTTACAGCCCATAAAGACAATGCTATACTCTACTCTGTAAATGATGGGGTCAATAGGAAGTCATAAATGCTGACTATCTGTATACCATTCTCGTCACTCCATGTTTTTGTATGTTCCCCCACCACTATTATCTTTCGGAAAGAATCATCTACAAGTTTCAGAGAACGTTTCTCTTGTTCCATCTTTTCCACATCTGGCATTTTGTAGGCAGACTGAATATAGATACGCTCACACCCCTTATTACAAACAAAATCGACTTCAAGTGTTACACGTTGCTGCTTGCCTGCCTCATTTCTGACACGATGAAAGATATTGCCAACATCAACAAGCCAGCCGCGCATACGCATTTCATTGTAAATGACATTCTCCATAATATGCGTTGTCTCGTTTTGGCGGAATGAAAGAATCGCATTGCGTAAACCTATGTCTTGATAATAGTATTTGCAAAGAGCACCAATATACTTTCTCCCTTTGATGTCATACCGTTCAGACTTCTCTATCAAGAATGAGTCTTGCATATATCCCAAATACGTGGAAATGGTCTTAACACTGATACCCTGTGCCTTACTGACAGACTTGAATGTATTTGCTATATTCTGCGCATTAACTGGTGCACCGATACTTGATGCCACTATCTTTGAGAGTTCTTCAAACTCTGCTTTCATTTCTATCGGATTTCTCTCGTATATGTCCCTAAGGTACACGGTGCGATACAGACGACGCAAAAAGTCTGCTTTCTTGTCGTCACCAACTTGTGTGAGAAGTTGTGGTAGACCTCCAAACATCAGATATTCAGCCCATCCTTCTTCCTTTGAACCTTCATAAACAGATATAAACTCCGCAAACGACAAAGGCCAAATATGAATTTCATCACCTCTGCCACGGAATTCCGTAACCACATCTGACGAAAGAAAGCGAGAGTTTGAGCCAGTGACATATACATCCGCTCCTTCTGTCACCGATAGTGTTGAAAGAACCTCCACAAAGTCACTGATTTCCTGTACTTCATCAATGATTATATAATAAGTAGAGTCGTCCTTCATTTCTTTTTCAACCCAATCAAGCAAAAAGTCTGGGTCTTTAAAGTTCTTGTTCTTACGATTTTCCATATCAATGATTATGATATGGTCTTCTGCAACTCTCTCATTAAGCAAATGCTGGCGAAAGAGTTTCTTTAGTAGGAAAGACTTACCAGAACGGCGTAGTCCAGTGACTATTTTAATCAGTCCATTCCCTTTTGAACGTACTAATTGGTCGATGTATTTACTTCTGTTTACTATCATATACTTCCAAATAATGTCACTTGTGACAAAATTCGAAAGCAAAGGTAGTGCTTTTTGTTTGAAAATTAGTATAATATCGCTGGTAAATATGTTCCCATTTCAGTTTATGTGATTACATTCACCATACGCATTCCAAGAAACTAATTTCGGTCTGGGTTGTTCTACAGCATCATAAGCAGCCACCAATTCTTCGAGCTGTTCTTGTCTCAGATATTTTATGTTCTTCTCTTCATGTCAATGTCTTTGATACGCTTGTGCAAGGCATTGTTGTAGTATTTGTAGTCTGTGGTGCGTATCTCGCCGATTCCACCATGCCCTTTGTCGTTCCACTCCTTAACAAACACACTGATGCCGGTAGACTTGCGGGCATTATTGCCGTGTCAACCTTTTCGATTGTTTTATTTCGTAGAGAATGACCATGAAAGGATATTCCTTATTTGAAAGGCTGTTCCATTGTAACTTCTCTATGTGCCAAACTATGATGTGCGCCATCTGCTACGCCATAGGTGGTAACAAAGGTGATGACCAATGAGAACTTTTCCAATGCACGCGCAAAACTCGTAGTTGTCTCTGGCGTGATAGATTATGCCCTCCAACAAATGTAAAGTCAGTGATAGTATTGGTCAACAAGAAAAGTCTTACCCACTCTTCGCCGTCTATATACTATAACAAATTCTGAACGATCCGACTCCATCGCTCTGCGGGGTTCTTGACACTCTCGCTCTCTACCAACAAGTTTGTTTGTCATGATCATACCATTATATCTTAACCCTTGCAAAGGCTGTATGCTATGATTTGGGTTAAAAAAACTAAAAAAACGATTGACAAGTTTATTTTAGACTTGCCAATCGTTTGATTGTGAGTTTATTGCGCTGATTTTACAGCTTAGTATTCGTCCTCGTTGAAGAAGAAATCTTCCTTACTTGGATAGTCAGGCCAAATGTCTTCGATGCATTCATACACTTCGCCTTCATCTTCCATTTCCTGAAGGTTTTCGATAACTTCGAGCGGAGCACCAGAACGCATGGCGTAGTCGATAAGTTCTTCTCTGGTTGCTGGCCAGGGCGCATCTTCAAGCTTTGATGCGAGTTCAAGAGTCCAATACATAATTCTATCGTTTTTAATCTGCGTTTTTTTATTGAGACTGCAAAGATAGTAAAAAAACAAATTTCAAATAGAATGCGGGTTTAAATTTAGTTAAAAACCTGTCAATTGCTTGTTTATTTGCAATCCTTGTCCCAAAAAATCTCTTCAATCTGGTTGTGGATGTTGTTGAAGCGTGCAAGAACGAAGAAATAGTCGCTCAGACGGTTGAGGTATGTCAGCACGTTCTGGTCCACATCGTGCTCGTTGGCGAGAGTCACAACGCGGCGTTCGCAGCGGCGTGCCACGGTGCGGCAAATCTGCGCACGCGAAGAGATGCGGCTGCCACCGGGAAGCACAAAATTGCGGAGAGGCGGCAGTTCGGCGTCGAGCAGGTCTATCTGATGCTCGATGTTGGCTATATCGTCATCGTCAAGTCCCATTGCCTTTGTGCCTGGGGCGGTCTCGGTGGCGAGATACGCTCCGATGTTGAAGAGTTTGTTTTGAATTACGCGTAGGAAACTTTTGATGTCCGACGGCACGTTGTGCAGGTTGTCGAGCAGTCCGATGTGTGCGTTCAACTCATCGACTGTGCCATACGCTTCAAGGCGCACGTCGTCTTTTGACACGCGCTTTCCGCCAACGAGCGACGTTGTCCCTTTGTCGCCGGTGGCTGTGTAAACAATACTTTTCTTTACCATAATATCAACGGTTTAGTTGTTGCAGTTTTTCTATCGCTTCCTCCGCGCTTTCCACGAGCTCCACCAATGCGACAGCCTCCGGAGCGGCAAGGCGCTGCTCCACAAGCGACTGCAGCTGGTTGTAGAGTTGGTCGAACACGCCGTCTATGTTCACCAGCAGGATGCGTTTCGAGAAGTTACGGCTCACAGTGAGGGAGGCGAGGGTGCTCATCACCTCGTCGATTGTGCCGATGCCTCCGGGGAGCGCGACGAATATTTGTCCCAGCTCAATCATACGCGCTTTGCGCTCGCTGAGGTCGAGAGTGTATATCATCTCGTCGACAACGGGATCCGACAGCTGCCGGAACACTTCCGGAATCACACCAGTGACCGTTGCGCCGTGCTGTTTGGCAGTGGCTGCGAGAATGTGCATCTGTCCGGCGTTGCTGCCGCCGTAGATCAGACGTGCGTTCATCTCGCCGATGCCCTTGCCAATGGCACTGACGGCATTGGTGAAGTTGTCGCTGAGGTCAGATTTTGAGGAAAGGTAGACTGTTATGTTCATGCGTATGATGTCGTTTTTATTTTGATTTCTTTGATTTCTTCGAGGCCTTTCGCGAGTCGGATTTTTTCTTAGACTTTTTGGCAGTGCTCACCACGTCGCCCTCTTTGTTGACAGAGGTTGCGGCGGCCTTCTTGTCGGTCTCGTTGCCCACGATTGCAAAGTCGAGCTGCTTCTTGTTGAGGTCGGCGCGCGCCACTTGCACGGTGAGCTTGTCGCCGAGCTGGTATACGTGTTTCTTGCGGCGCCCGATGAGGCAATAGTTCTTCTCGTCAAACTCGTAGTAGTCGTCGTCGAGGTCGCGGATAGGCACCATGCCCTCGCATTTGTTCTCGTCGAGTTCCACGTAGATTCCCCATTCCGTCACGCCCGACACCGAGCCTTCGTAGATTTGTCCCAGTCGGTCTTTCATGAATTCCACCTGCTTGTATTTGATGGAAGCGCGTTCGGCGTTGGCTGCCAGTTGTTCCATGTCGGAAGAGTGCTTGCACTCGGTTTCGAGTTTCTCGCGGTTTACGGCGCGTCCGCCGTTGAGGTATTTGTCGAGCAGGCGGTGCACCATCATGTCTGGGTAGCGGCGGATGGGCGATGTGAAGTGGGTGTAGTAGTCGAAAGCCAAGCCGTAGTGTCCTACGTTGACGGTTGAATATACAGCCTTCGACATTGAACGGATGGCGAGAATCGACAACAGGTTCTCTTCCGGCTTGCCCTTTACGCTTGATAGCATCTTGTTGAGCGAGTTGTTGATGTCGGTGCGCTTGCCCGTGGTTCTCACCTTGTAGCCGAATCGGTTGGCTATCTCGGCGAAATTGGTCATGCGGTCGGGGTCTGGGTTGTCGTGGATGCGGTAGACAAAAGGTTTGGCTTTCTTGCGTCCGCCAGGATTGCCTATGTCGGTGGCTACCTGCTTGTTGGCAAGAAGCATAAACTCTTCCACAAGTTTGTTGGCGTCTTTCGACACTTTGAAATACACGCTTATCGGGTGTCCGGTCTCGTCGATTTCAAAACGCACCTCGAAGCGGTCGAAGTTGACCGAGCCATGCTCGAAGCGGCGTTTGCGCAACGCTTTGGCGAGACGGTCGAGGGTGAGTACCTCCTCGGCATAGTCGCCCTTGCCGGTCTCGATTATTTCCTGCGCCTCCTCGTAGGTGAAGCGGCGGTCGCTCTTTATCACGGTTTTGCGGATGCGGTGGTTGATGATGTTGGCGTTGTCGTCCATCTCAAAGATGCATGAGTATGCCAGTTTTTCCTCGTCGGGGCGCAGCGAGCAGATGCCGTTGCAGAGATGCTCTGGGAGCATCGGGATTGTGCGGTCGACGAGATAGACCGATGTGGCGCGCTTCTCAGCCTCTTTGTCGATGACTGAGCCAGGGCGCACATAGTGGGTCACGTCGGCGATATGCACGCCGGCCTCCCAGTTTCCGTTTGGCAGTTTGCGCAGCGACAACGCGTCATCAAAGTCCTTTGCGTCGCGCGGGTCGATGGTGAATGTTGTCACGCCGCGCATGTCCTCGCGGGCGGCTATGACCTCCGGCGTTATTCCTGCGTCGATTTTGTCGGCGGCAGCCTCCACGTTCTTAGGGTATACGTAAGGCAGACCGTATTCGGCAAGGATGGCGTTCATCTCCGAGTTGTTTTCTCCCGTTCGGCCGAGAATGTCGACCACCTCGCCGGTAGGGTTCTTGTCATCGTCGTTCCAGTCCACGATGCGCACAATTGCCTTGTCGCCGCTTTCGCCGCTTTTGATTTTCGCTTTTGGTATAAAAATGTCGCAGGCAAGGAATTTGCTGTCGGTCACGAGGAAGGCGTAGTTCTTGCTCACCTTCAGAGTGCCGATAAACACTTGCTCTTTTTTCTCTATAATCTCAAGCACCTGCGCCTCCGGCTCGAAACCCTTGCGCTGTGCGCACAGGTGCACGCGCACGCGGTCGCCGTTGAGGGCGTGCTTTGAATTGCGTTCGGCTACAAAGACAGGCACTTCCGCTCCGTCGACGATTACGCTGTTTTTTCCGTTGCTGCGTCGCACGAATGTGCCCTCGGCGGAGGTTGTGATTTCAGAAGCCTGGTATTTTCCCGGCACGAGTTCCACAAGATAGCCGTCTCGGGTCAAGTCGTCGAGAATGTCGGCAATGAGATATTGGTCGCTGCGTCCGGTGACGCCAAGGTCAACAGCCACTTGCTTGTAGTTGAATGATTCCTTGTTGTGGTTGTTGAAAAAGTCAACAACCAGGGTCTTGATTTCCGACTTCTTTCCTGATCTTTTTTTCGTCTTTGTTGCCATATTGCGTCTTTCTTTTTTTCGTCGTCTGTTTTGTACTATATTATGCAAATTTAGTCATAATCCACGAGATTTTTCTAATTTTGCACCGGAAAAAAGCAATCATAATAAGAAGAAATGAAGAAAGCATTGGTCGAAAAGAAATATTTGGCAACGTTTGTCCTGATAACGTCGCTGTTTTTCATGTGGGGTTTCGCCCACGCAATCCTTGATGTTCTCAACAAGCATTTCCAGGAGGTGCTTGAGATGACAAAGACGCGGTCGGCGTTGGTGCAGGTGATGCTCTATACGGGCTATTTCACGATGGCCATCCCTGCCGGACTGTTTATCAGCCGTCGGGGATACCGGGCTGGCGTGATTGTCGGTTTGTTGCTCTATGGCATTGGTTCATTGCTGTTTATTCCTGGCGAATGGCTGATGTCGTTTGAGTTTTTCCTGTTCTCGCTGTTCGTAATCGGTTGCGGACTGACGTTTCTCGAAACGTCGGCAAATCCGTATGTCACCGAACTCGGCGCGCGCCAGACGGCAGCCGCGCGTCTCAACATGGCGCAGTCGTTCAACGGACTTGGTGCGATGTGTGCACCGATTGTAGGCGGATGGCTGATTTTCCGCGACAATGCCAGCGTGGCACTCCCTTATATGGGTCTTGGCATCTTCGTGCTGCTTGCGGCGGTGGTGTTCACCCGTGTGCGCCTGCCGGAGATTCACGAAGACGACAGTGCCGCCGGCTCTGCGGAAAAAGCAAGAAACGTATCGCTGGCACGCAACTTTGCGTTTATATTCGGCGTGTTCGCACTGTTCTGCTACGAGATTTCGGAAATCTCCATCAACAGTTTCTTCATAAACTACGCCACCGACGGCAACTGGTTTGACAAGCCCACGGCAACGACGCTCTTGTCGCTTGGCGGACTGATGCTGTTTATGGTGGGACGCGTTGTCGGCTCGCTCGTGATGAGCCGCGTGAAGGCGGAGGCGGTGCTTGTGGTGTGCGTTACGGCGACAGTGGTGACCACTACAATAGTTGTGGCCGACTGCGGCGCGCTGTCGATGGGCGCGTTGATTGCCGGCTATTTCTTCGAGTCTATAATGTTTCCTACGATATTTGCCCTGTCGCTGCGCGGCTTGGGCGAGAAGACCAAAAGGGCATCGTCGTTTCTGATGATGACGCCTGTGGGCGGCGCTGTGGGGCCGTGGCTTATGGGATGGATGGCAGACGCACATGGAATGGTGCTGTCGTTTGTCGTGCCGTTGGCAGGATTCGTTGTGGTCTGGATTTATTCTATATTTACACTTAAAAATTCCAAGCAATGAAAGAACATTTGACAATAATAAAAGTGGGCGGTAAGATTGTGGAAAATTCTGAATCGCTCAACGCCCTTCTTAAGGATTTCGCCGCGGTGGATGGCAAGAAACTGCTCGTGCATGGAGGCGGACGCTCTGCCACGCAGATGGCTGCCCGGCTCGGTGTGGAAACGAAGATGGTCGACGGACGCCGCATCACCGACGAGGCTATGCTCGAGGTGGTCACTATGGTCTACGGCGGACTTGTCAACAAACGCATCGTGGCTGGATTGCAAGCCCTTGGCATTGACGCAGTGGGACTCACAGGGGCTGATATGAACATTGTGCTCAGCGACAAGCGTAAGGTGTCGGCAGTGGACTACGGATGGGTCGGCGACGTGAAGAGGGTGAATGCCGAGGCTGTGGTGACGCTGATTGAGAGCGGATGTTGCCCGGTGGTCGCTCCGCTCACCCACGACGGTTGCGGACACATGCTCAACACAAACGCCGACACGATGGCGGGAGAGATGGCAAAAGCCATGGCGGCGCACTACGACGTGACGCTGATGTTCTGTTTCGAGAAGCCGGGCGTGCTTGCCGATGAGAACGACGACAGCAGCCTTATTCCTACTATAACACCCGCCGTGCTCGACGATTTGAAGTGCCGGGGAGTGGTGAGCGGAGGTATGATTCCGAAACTCGACAATGCCATTGCCTGCGTGTCGGCAGGGGTGGAGTCGGTGGTGATTACGCAAGCCGACAGGATAGCCGATCCGTATGCGGGAACAAAAATTTGCCTGTAGATTGACAAAAGAGACGAATAAAAGTGGGAAACTTCGGTTTTCCCACTTTTTTTGTGTATGTTTGCATAGCAATAAGAAAACAACAAAATATCACAAGATATGGAGAAAGAGTTGAACATTGATTGGGCGAATCTGTCGTTCGGGTATATTCCAACAGACTACAACGTCCGCTGTACTTACAAGAATGGCGAGTGGGGCGAAATCGAAGTCTCTTCGTCAGAGTTGATACCAATGCACATGGCTGCAAGCTGTCTGCACTACGGCCAGGAGGCTTTCGAGGGATTGAAAGCGTTCCGTGGCAAGGACGGTCAGGTGCGCGTGTTCCGCATGGACGAGAACGCAAAGCGCATCCAGCGTTCGGCTGAAGGCATTATGATGCCGGCGTTGCCAGTGGAGAAATTCATGGATATGGTGAAAATGGTTGTGCGTCTGAACGCACGTTTCATCCCGCCTTACGGCAGCGGAGCATCGCTTTACATCCGTCCGCTCGAAATCGGTATGTCGGCTCAAGTTGGCGTTAAACCTGCCACGGAATATCTGTTTGTGATTTTCGTTTCGCCGGTTGGACCTTACTTCAAGGGCGGATTCAAGACCACGCCTTACGTCATTACCCGTAAGTATGACCGCGCCGCGCCTCTCGGCACAGGCACGTTCAAGGTGGGCGGAAACTATGCCGCAAGTCTGCGTGCAAGCTGCGAGGCTCACGCTGCCGGATATTCGGCAGAGTTCTATCTCGACGCACGCGAGAAGAAATATATGGACGAGTGTGGCGCTGCCAACTTCTTCGGAATCAAGGACAACACATACATCACTCCGCTGTCTACGTCAATCCTTCCGTCAATCACCAACAAGAGCCTTATGCAGCTCGCCGAGGATATGGGCATCAAGGTGGAACGCCGTCAAATCCCGGAAGATGAGCTTACGACGCTTGAAGAGGCTGGCGCTTGCGGAACGGCGGCTGTAATCAGCCCTATCGAGCGTATCGACGACCCTGAGAACAACCGCTCTTACGTAATCTCGAAAGACGGCAAACCGGGTCCTCTCAGCACAAAACTCTACAACCGTCTCCGCGGCATCCAGCTTGGAGAGGAAGAGGATGTGCATAACTGGAACACGATTATCGAGCTGTAAGCGACCATGGTAGGAAATCTTTCGGCTAAAGACGTGTTGCTGAAGTTCTACGACGAGGACAGCGACCTTTTCAAGCTGCTTTGGCATCACAGTTGCCAGGTGGCTGAAATGGCGCTCGACATTGCGTCGCGTTTCCCGGAAGCCGACCAGGATTTTGTCTACGACGCGTCTCTGCTCCACGATGTCGGAATCATAAAGACGCATGCGCCGTCGATTTTCTGCAACGGCGACGAGCCTTATATCCGTCACGGCATCCTCGGCGCGGAAATGCTGCGTGGCATCGATGCTTCAATGGAGTCGTACGCGCGGGTTTGCGAACGTCATACGGGCGCGGGAATATCGGCTGCTGAAATTGAACGCGACAACCTTCCGCTGCCTCACCGCGACATGATTCCGGTGACGCTGGAGGAGAAGATTGTATGCTATGCCGACAAGTTTTTCTCAAAGTCGAAAACCGACACTGTGAAGACCGTCGACAGCATTCGCGAGGATCTCGCCAAGTTTGGCGAAGACCAGTTGGCACGTTTCGACGCTATGAACGCCTTGCTGAATCACTGACGGCAGCATTGTTATAAAACAGAGCCGCCTGCAATCCGGGATTGCAGGCGGCTCTGTTTTTAACCATCGGTCTACAAATCAATGTCGACCTCCACGGGACAATGGTCTGAGCCGAAAATCTCGGTGTGTATTTTTGCATCTTGCAGCTTGTCGTCGAGGCGCGCCGACGTGAGAAAATAGTCGATGCGCCACCCTGCGTTCTTCTCGCGGGCATGGAAGCGATACGACCACCACGAATATATGTCGGGCGTGTCGGGATGGAAGTGGCGGAACGTGTCGGTGAATCCGGCGTCGAGCAGCTCGGTCATCTTTCCGCGTTCCTCATCGGTGAATCCGGCGTTGCGGCGGTTGGTTTTCGGGTTTTTAAGGTCGATTTCGCGATGCGCCACGTTCAGGTCGCCGCACACCACCACGGGCTTCTTGCTGTCGAGCCCTTTCAGATAAGCCCGGAAATCGTCTTCCCACGACATCCGGTAGTCCAGACGGCGCAGACCGTCCTGCGAGTTTGGCACGTAGACCGTCACAAGGTAAAACGTGTCGTATTCAAGCGTTATCACTCGGCCCTCGGTGTCGTGGTCGGCAATGCCGATGCCGTATGCCGCCGACAGCGGTTCGTGGCGGGTATAGATGGCAGTGCCGGAGTAGCCTTTCTTCTCGGCATAGTTCCAGTAGGAGCGGTAGCCGTCAAACTGCAAGTCGAGTTGACCAGCCTGCATCTTTGTCTCCTGCAGACAGAAAAAATCGGCGTCGAGAGCGTTGAACGACTCCTCAAAGCCTTTGCCAACGCAGGCGCGAAGCCCGTTGACGTTCCAAGATATAAATTTCATAAATGTAGTCCTGTTATAACCTTTTATGCAAACTTACACAACATTTTCGGAATAAAAAAATTCACTGTTGCAGCAAAATGGAATAAATTCAGTAACTTTGCAACCATTATTAATGAATTATTATGAATTTTGTATATAAAACAGTGGTTGTCGCGGCGACAGTGCTTGCAGCCACATCATGCATTCAGGACGAGGCTCTCAACACGGAATGCGACATCATAACCTGTTCGTTTCCGTCGGAGATCGTCGTTTCTGACCCAACAATCACCAACAATCGCGTGACTGTAAATGTCGTGCCTGACGCTGACATCTCGAAGCTCGCGCCTACGTTCACGCTGACCGAAGGCGCTACAATCAGTCCGGCAAGCGGCTCGGTCCAGAACTTCCTGAACGCTGACGACCATACCGTGTCATACACCGTGACTTCGCAGGACGGCGAATGGCACAAAACCTACCGCGTGCAGGTGGTGCAGCAGCTGAAGCCGAGCGAATATCTGTTCAACAAGGTGGAGCTCGACCCTACGAAGAAATATTCAATCTTCAACGAATACGACGAGAATGGCAACTTCCTGATGGCTTGGTCATCGGGTAATCCGGGCTACGTGATGTGCGGCGAGGCAAACAAAGCGGCGCGCGCTGCATACGGCAAAGATAACTACAAAGACCATATCTGGGAATTCTTCCCCACGCTGGCTGTTTTCCCAGAAGGCACCACGATGAAGACCGACAACGATAACGTGACCAGCTTCGTGAACGGTGGGAAGTATGCCCAGCCGGAATACATTCGACTGGTGACGCGTTCAACCGGAGGATTCGGCGCACAGGTGAAAATGCCTATCGCCGCCGGCAACATCTTCCAGGGCGAATTTGACTTGGGCAGTGCCGTCTCCCAACCTCGTGAAGCCACTCGGTTTGGCGAGCCTTACAACTACAAGCCCGTCAAGCTGTCGGGCGAATACCGCTTCAAGGCCGGCGACGTGTTTACCGACGGCAAAGGAAACGTAGTGGTCGGACGCAAAGACATTTTCTCAATCTACGCAATCTTCTTCGAAAGCGACGACGACGTGAAGTTTATCGACAGCAACGTGCACTACAACGACTTCATGCACCCAAACATGGTGGCTCTCGCCAACCTGACCGACGCCCACGAGACTGGACTGGGCGACGACGATTGGGTGAAGTTTGAAATCGAATTCGACTACGACAAATACAAAAAGGCAGTAAATGCAGACCTTCTTGCGAAGGGTGTCTACCGGCTGGGCATCGTCATCGCTTCAAGTGCCGAGGGCGACTATTTCCGCGGTGCCGTAGGCAGCACGCTCGATGTGCGCAACATCAAAGTAACCAACGAATAAAAAATGACTACAATGAAGAAGATATATGCAGTTATCATACTGGCGGCGGCAGCATTAATCCCATCTGCTGCGCAGGCGCAGCAGAGCCGCACACAGAAGATTATCAACGCCGCCCTCAAGGGATGGAACATTGAGCTCCGCGCGGGCTACAACATCGGCGGCACATCGCCGATTCCGCTGCCTGCCGAAATCCGCGAAATCAAGAGTTACAAGCCTTCCGTTGGCTTTTCGGGCGAGGCCGACTTCACGCGGTTCTTCGACAAGCACTGGGGGGTGGGCTTCGGAGTGAAACTTGAAAACAAGAATATGGAGACCGACGCCCGCGTGAAAAACTACGGGATGGAAATCCTCAGTGAGGGCGCCGTTGCAAGCGGCCGATGGACCGGCGGCGTGAAAACGTCGGTGCGCAACTCGTTTCTGTCATTCCCTATCGTGGGCGTCTATAAAGTGCATCCACGCACCAACCTCAAGCTGGGCGTATTCCTGTCGTACCTAATCGAGGGCAAATTCGATGGCTTCGTCTACGACGGGTATCTGCGCAACGGCGATCCGACGGGTGAAAAGGCAGTGTTTACAGGAGATGCGACGGCAACTTACGACTTCTCCGACGAGTTGCGCAAATTTCAGTGGGGACTTCAAGCCGGAGTCGACTGGGAAGCGTTCAAGCATCTTAAACTCTATGCCGACCTTTCGTGGGGATTGAATTCGGCTTTCCCCGAAAGCTTCAAGACGATAACATTCAGTATGTATCCGATATACTTCAACGTTGGGGTAGGATATTTGTTCTAACATAAAAGCAATCAGAATATTATGGGAAAAATCATACTTACGGGCGACCGCCCTACAGGAAAACTTCACCTTGGTCACTACGTAGGCTCGCTGCGACGTCGCGTTGAGCTGCAGAACTCAGGTGAGTACGACAAAATTTTTGTGATGATTGCCGACGCTCAGGCACTTACCGACAATGCCGACAATCCAGAGAAAATCCGCCAAAACCTCGTTGAGGTTGCGCTCGACTATCTGTCGGCTGGATTGGACCCTGCCAAGACTACGATTTTCGTGCAGTCGGCGGTGCCGGAACTGACAGAGCTGGCATTCTATTATATGAACCTCGTGACAGTGTCGCGCGTGCAGCGCAACCCTACGGTGAAGACAGAAATCAAGATGCGCAACTTCGAGACGAGCATCCCTGTGGGATTCTTCTGCTATCCGGTGAGCCAGGCTTCCGACATCACCGCTTTCCGCGCCACCACAGTGCCTGCCGGTGAGGACCAGGAGCCGATGATTGAATTGACCCGTGAAATCGTGGGACGCTTCAACAACGTGTACGGCGAGACGCTTGTTGAGCCGGAAATCCTGCTGCCTACAAACGCTGCCTGCCTGCGTCTGCCGGGAACCGACGGAAAGGCAAAGATGAGCAAGTCGCTCGGCAACTGCATCTACCTCAGCGACACATCAAAAGATGTGGCAAAGAAGGTGAAAGGCATGTATACCGACCCTCTCCATCTCAACATCAGCGACCCCGGACACCTTGAGGGCAACTGCCCGTTCATATATCTCGACGCATTCTGCACCGATGAGAAATTCAAACGTCATTGCTCGGAATTCGAGAGCCTTCAGGATTTGAAGGACCGTTATTGCGCCGGAGGCGTGGGCGACGGCACGGTGAAGAAGATTCTCATCAGTGTGCTTGAGGAAGAACTCGCTCCGATTCGCGAACGTCGCAAACAATGGGAACAGGATATCCCCGGCGTGTTCGAGATTCTGCGCCGAGGCAGCGAGGAGGCACGCGCAGTGGCTGCCGAGACTCTTGCCGATGTGCGCCGTGCAATGCGAATCAACTACTTCGACGATCCTAAGCTGATTGCTGAGCAGGCAGCCAAGTATGCCGGCAAATAACGCTTAGACAATACGTTACAATATAGGACAGGCATATACGGGTGGAGAAACAACCTGTTGTGTGCCTGTCTTTTTCCCTCCAAACCTCAGTATGGACACAGCAGTATTTCTCGGCACCGCCGAAAACTTCGTATACGGGCTTTGCAGCGCATATTTCATCTATGAGAGTGCGACATACTTCCGCCACCGCCGTGAGCAGCGCTTCTACCGCACGGCAGCGGCGATAATGGCTTTTTGGTTCTTGCTGGTGCTGAAGGATCCAATCTATTCGTGTATCGACACGCAATTGCATCGACACCTATACCGCACGTTGCTGCTTGTTGACATGTCGGCGGTGTTCACATGTGTGTTTTTCGTGGTCGAGCTCTTGTCGCCAATCTACATCACGTGGTCGCGCATCGTGCAGAATTCGGCATTCTACCTGCTGATGCTCGTGCTCTACATCGTGACGGCAAACGACATCTTCTTTGACATCAACATCGTTGGTATGGCAGTCTACTGTCTGATATGGGCGGTGCGCATCGCCGTGCTGACAAAACGCTACCACTACATCGTGCGGCAAAACTTCTCGTCGGCCGACAAGCTGTGGATGTGGCGGGCGATAGCGATGTTTCTGTCGGTGCTGGCGGCTTGGATATATTCGTGCTATGTTGAGTCGAGCATTTCCAATATCGCATATATCGTGATTGTCACGGTGGTTTGGGCTGTGGTCAACCATCATTACCGCAAAGTTGGGCGCAGCATTGACGAAGTGAGGCAGATTATGTCGGAAAAGCAGCCGGCGCTGGAAGATATGCCCGACTTCAGCGCGGAGGTGGAGGCACTGTTTGTTGAAAAGAAACTGCACCGCAACCACGATTTGTCGGTAAGCCAGCTGGCACGCGAGATAGGCACCAACCGCAGCTATTTGTCGGCATGGCTCAACAATACGCTCGGCACTAATTTCTGCGACTTTGTCAACGGCTACCGCATTGCCGATGCGGAGGCGATGCTTGCCGGCGGCGACTGCTCCATGACGCAGGATGAGATAGCCACAACGGTGGGTTTCAATTCGCTCAGCACGTTTCGGCGCGCCTTTATCAAGAAACACGGAATCACACCGCGGCAATATTGCCGCGACAAACGGCATAAAAAATAGTTGCGGGCGCGGAAAAAGGGGCTCTTTTTTGCGAGCCAGCAATTAAATGTATAATTTTGCGGACTGCGGACAGGCTGCTTTTTTAGGTCTGCCGGGTTTGATATTTTAAAAATTCGAAGCAATGAGATACAGACGTAATTGGATTGTGCCTAAGGGCAAGGAACTTACGGACATGGACCGCAAGATTTTGTTTTATCAAGAGCACGGACACCTTGTGCCGTCGCCGAAACTCATAAAGACACCAGAACAGATTGAGGGTATCCGCCGCAGCGGAAAAATCAACACCGGAGTGCTCGACCTCGTGGAAAAGGAAATACATGCCGGAATGAGCACGGCGGAAATCGACAAACTGGTTTATGATTACACTGTCGACCATGGAGCCATCCCGGCGCCGCTCAACTATGAGGGCTTCCCTAAGAGCGTGTGCACGTCGATCAACGAGGTGGTTTGCCACGGCATTCCGTCGGAGGACGAAATCCTCGAGGAAGGCGACATCATCAATGTCGACGTGTCGACGATTCTCGACGGATACTATTCCGACGCCTCCCGCATGTTCATAATCGGAAAAACCACGCCGGAGAAGGAAAAGCTTGTGCGTGTGACAAAGGAATGCCTTGAATTGGGCATGAAGGCGGCAAAGCCTTATGGCTTTGTCGGCGACATCGGACACGCTATCGAGCGCCACGCCAAAAAGAACGGGTTCTCTGTGGTGCGCGACCTTTGCGGACACGGCGTAGGACTGGAGTTCCACGAAGAGCCTGAGGTGTTGCACTTTGGCCGTCCGGGAACGGGAATGCTTCTCGTGCCGGGTATGGTATTCACCATCGAGCCGATGATCAACATGGGCAAATGGCAGGTGTTTGTCGACGAGGAAGACGGTTGGACCGTAGTGACCGACGACGAGTTGCCGTCGGCGCAGTGGGAACACACGTTCCTGATGACCGAACGCGGGTTGCAGATCCTTACTTATTGATAACCGTCGGGAGAAAACATAACGGCAGGGGAGAGACATGCAGGTGTTTCTTTCCTGCTTTTTGTTAAAAACAACATTAACTCTTGTTAAACGAGAAAATACCGCTTAAAAATTTACTTTCTCAGAAAAATAGTTGTAGTTTTGCAAGCGTATTATTGTTGTTGTATGTAATCAATGGAGTATTAAGATCTACCTTAAAAGAAGAATAACGCAGAATCTATGCCTTGAATCTGCAATAACGATATGCACAATAGAGAATAAATTGAGATTATTAAATACCTATGTAAAACTTAATCAATTCTTGAATGAAGAGCTTTAGTTTTCAGTTGAATCGTAGGGGACTTATCACGTTGCTTATGGCGATGTTGTTTGCGCTGCCTGCGTTTTCACAGAAAATGGCTGTACAAGGTACGGTCATCGATGAAAATGGCGAACCAATAATTGGCGCCAGTGTTGTTGATTCGAAGACGAAAGCGGGAACCGCTACCGACTTCGATGGAAATTTCGTGTTGAACGTTGACAAGAACGCTGTCCTGCAAGTCACTTATGTGGGCTACAAGACACAGAACGTTAATGTTGACGGCCGCAACAAATTAACAGTAAAACTTCAAACCAACAGCGTAGTGCTCAACGAAGTTGTGGCTATCGGTTACGGTACAGTGAAGAAGGAAGACGCCACTGGCGCCATCTCTACTTTGAAACCGGACGAAATCGAAGCCGGTCTTGCAACTTCCGCACAAGACCTCCTCGTTGGAGCCGCTCCTGGTGTGGTTGTCACATCAAACGGTGGCCAGCCTGAAGGCGGCGCTACAATCCGTATCCGTGGTGGTGCTTCTTTGAACGCAACCAACGACCCGTTGATCGTGATCGACGGCGTGCCTATGGACACAAAGGGAACACTCGGTTCGAGCAACCCATTGTCGTTTGTATCGCCTGAGAACATCGAGAACATGACAATCCTCAAGGATGCGTCGGCAACAGCAATCTACGGTTCGCGTGCATCAAACGGTGTCATCATCATCACTACAAAGAAAGGACAGAAAGGCAGACCACAAATCAACTTCACTGCCAACGCTTATGTCAACACTCCACGCAACTACGTGAACATGATGACAGGCGACGAGTTCCGTTCTTTCATCAACAATTATTATGGAGCAGAGTCGGCACAGGCACAGGCTCTTGGCACATACAACACAAACTGGCAGAAGGAAATTCTCCGCACGTCTGTTTCACATGATTACAGTCTCGGCATCGGCGGCACCGTTGGATGTCTGCCTTATCGTGTGAGCCTTGCCTACACAGGCAACAACGGTATCATCAAGACTTCAAAGATGGACCGTGTCACTCTCGGCGTCAACTTGACACCAAAGTTCTTCGACGACTTGTTGGCAGTCAACCTCAATCTTAAAGGTGCCTACGTAGCCAACCGTTTCTATGACGGATCGGCACTTGGCAACTCAATCGGTTTCAACCCGACTCTTCCTGTGAAGAACCCTGACGGCAACGCTTTCAACGGTTGGACAACATACGTCAACACATCTGTTGCTGGTCCTAACGACCCAGGTGCGTCAATCAACACATTGAAGGCTCTCAACCCGGTGGCGTTGATTCAGGACTACGACAGCCGCTCTAAAGTATGGCAGAGCATCGGCAACTTGCAGCTCGACCTTGCAATGCCGTTCCTCCGCGACTTGCACGCAAACTTGAACCTCGGTTACGACTACAGCAAGTCGGACGTTACAAACATTACCGGAGCAAACTCTCCAATGGCTTGGAAAGGAGGCTACACCATCAAGAACTCTGACGGAAGCACTTCAATTATCCACGACGGCGCAGAAACTACAAAGTTTGAATGGCAGGAGAAATACAACCTTCTTCTCGACTTCTACCTTAACTATAAGAAGAACGTGAAGAGCATCAACTCCAACTTCGACATTACCGGTGGTTACTCTTGGCAGAAATTCCACCGCATTGGTCACGACTACAGCTACGCAACAAGTGGTGAGTATGCCGGTGAGAAATATCAGGGTGTGGCTACAAACTACTCTGGCTCACAGAACCAGTTGGTTTCTTTCTTCGGACGTGTAAACTACTCTCTGCTCGACCGCTACTTGCTTACTGTCACAGTGCGTGAGGACGGAACAAGCCGCTTCTCCGACGAGCACCGTTGGGGTACATTCCCATCGTTGGCTCTCGCTTGGCGTTTGCTTGAAGAGCCTTGGATGAAGGGTGCGAAGAGCGTGATGAACGACTTCAAGATCCGTGCAGGCTGGGGTATCACCGGTCAGCAGGACCTCGGCGACGACTTCTTCCCTTACTTGCCTGTTTACATGATTGGTAAAGACCAATACCGCTATCCTGACGGAAAAGGTGGCTGGATTACTGTCATCAAAGCCAACGGTTACAACGCCGACCTTAAATGGGAGGAGACAACCACTTGGAACGCCGGTATCGACATGGCATTCCTTAACAACCGTGTGACTACAAGCATCGACTTCTACAAGCGCAACACTGAAGACTTGTTGAACTGGGTGACTGTCGACGCTGGTTCTAACCTTACAAACGCAATGAACGCAAACATCGGTTCGTTGGAGAACATCGGTGTTGAATTCGCAATCACTGCCCGTCCAATTGTAAAGAAGAACTTCACTTGGACAACTTCTTACAACGTGGCTTGGAATAAGAACAAGATTACAAAACTGCTCAAGGGTGACGACAAGAATTACTTCGTTACTACAGGCGATGCTATCTCTGCCGGTACAGGCGGTACAGTGCTTGCTCACAAAGTGGGATATCCTGCAAGCAGTTTCTATGTTTACGAGCAGGTTTACGATGAGAACGGCAAGGCTATCGAAGGTATGTTTGTTGACCGCAACGGTGACGGCGTGATCAACGCAGACGATAAGTACATGTACCACAGCAAGGATCCTAAGGTGACAATGAACTGGACCAACACGTTCAACTTCAAGAACTGGGATTTCGGTTTCGCATTGCGCGCAAGCATCGGCAACTACGTGTTCAACGATGTTCAGGTTGCCAACTCATCGATTTCTTCAACAGCGTCTCTCCCAGTCAGCAACTTGATGGCAGACACTCAGCTGTTTAAGGAAATCAACTTGACTCAAGGCACAAGCGACTACTTCGTGCAGAACGCAAGCTTCGTGCGTTGCGACAACATCACGCTCGGCTACACATGGCCTACTCTTTTGAACAACAATCTCCGTCTGCGTCTGTATGGAGCAGTTCAAAACCCATTTGTTATCACAAAATATAAAGGTCTTGACCCAGAAGTCGGTGGCGGTGTAGACAAGAACATCTACCCACGTCCTGTGACATTCTCTCTCGGTCTTGTGGCTCAATTCTAATCATTAAATCGTTACAGACATGAATAAGAAATTCAGAAATATATTGGCTTACGGATGCCTCGCATTCTCAATGATGGCTATGCCTTCGTGTGTGGGCGACCTTGATATGAAGCCAAACGACCCGAACAGCAAGACCGAGCTCAATTCGGCTGCTGAATATGAGGGATTCTTCTATCAACTTTACAACGGACTTGTAGTTTCTGGCCCTCAGGGCGGCTCTGACATCACTGTAGAAGACGGCGGTGCCGGTACTTACATGCGTCTGCTTTGGAACCTTGAGGAGCTTCCAACCGACGAGACTCTTATCGGTAATAACTGGAACGACTCCGGTATCAACGAACTCGACTTCTCTACATGGAGCCCTGACAACCACTGGCTTTATGAGGCAATGTCGCGTTTCACGTTCCAAATAAATATGTGCAACGAGTTTATCCGCACCATCGACAAGGCTGCAGGTATGATTTCCGATGATGAAATCGCAGCGATGAAACGTGAGGCAATCGTGTTGCGCGCATTGTCTTACTATCACTTGATGGACAACTTCGGCAAAGGCCCGTTCACTAATGAGAATTCTACGGTAGGAGCAACGCCTCCAACGTTGACACGTGCTGAGATGTTTGAGAGAATCGTGCCTCAGCTGGCAGAGACAGTGAAGGATCTTACTCCTGCATCGGCTCAGAAATACGGCCGTCTGTCAAGAGAAGCCGGTTATATGCTGCTTGCAAAGTTCTATCTTAACGCGGAAGTCTACACAGGCACTGCCCGTTGGCAGGACTGTGCAAACGCCTGCAACGAGATTTTGAAGACTATCAACACTCTCGCGCCTGAATATAAATATCTCTTCTGTGCCGACAACAATCGTTTTGTAGGTAATGGCGAGATTATTTGGGGTCTTCCTCAGGATGAGAACAACCAGCAGACTTACGGCGGCACAACTTACCTTTCTATAGGCGCCTACAATTCCAATGTCTCTGCAACAACACAAGGTTTGCAAGGCACAGGATGGAGCGGTCCACGTATACGTCCGGAACTTGCAGATATGTTTGAGAGCGGCGACAACCGCTACCTCATCAGCAACAACGGTGGCAAGCTCAAGAACAATCTTGAGGATCTTGGCGACTGGGGTGCCGACGGTTGTGGTTTGATGTGTATTAAGTATGTATATACAAAAAGCGACGACTATTACAACACAACAGGCGCAACTCTGGTCAACACTTTCAACGGCACCGACTATCCATTGTTCCGTCTTGCCGACACATTCTTGATGCTCGCCGAGTGCGAACTCAACGGCGCAACAGGCTGCAATGGTCAGGATATGTTTGACAAGGTGCGCGCACGCGCAGGTTTGGCTCCTATCCTTCTCACTAAGGACAAACTCTTCGAGGAACGCGCCCGCGAGCTCTACTGGGAGGGACACCGCCGCAGCGACATGATCCGTTTCGGCAAGTTTACAGGCAGCTCCTACAAATGGTCGTGGAAGGGCGGCGCACTCCGCGGACGTTCAATTCCTGACTACCGCAAGGTTTACGCTATCCCAACCAAGTTTGTCCCAACACTCGGACAGAACGAGGGATACTAACATCAGTCTAACTCTACTAAACACAAGAAAAAAATGAAAAAGTATATAAATGTATTGATGCTGCTGGCGGTGGTGGTGTTCGGCCTTTGCTCTTGCGAGGACGATAAGGATCCGGTGCTCCAAAAACCTACCGAATTTGTGCTCAATCAGCCAGCCACTTCTGAACTTTATTATGCTCTGAACCCAACGGCAACATTGAACCTTACGTTCTCTCAGCCTAACTATGGTCCGGGCATCATCGCAAAATATTTCGTACAGGTGTCGCTCACTCGTGAATTTACCGACTTTGTGCAACTTTCAGAGGAGTACACCACTTGCTCTGTCAACGTCCCAGAGAGCAGCATAGCCGAGGCTATGTGCAAACTCCGCGGCGTTACAAACGAGGACAACTACACTGACGAGCCTGCACGTCCGGTTTATTTCCGCGTGCTCTCTACTGTTGAAGATTATCTTGGCGGCAAGGAAGACGCTGCCGGCTATTCAATCCTCTCAAATGTTGTTTGTCTCAGTCAGGTGAAGGACTACTATGCAGTTAAGTTGCCGGGCAAGATTTACTTGGTTGGTGACTGCAATGGATGGAACGAACCGTCGAAGGCAAATGCCGCCTTGTTTGTTGGCTGGACGCTTTCAGAGGCTGACGACGCTATCGACAGCAAGATTTACACAGGCGTGTTCGATATTCCTGCAGGCAAATTCCAATTCCGCTTCTATCGCTCTCTCTCTGGTTGGGATGTTGATTCAATCGGTGCGCAGGTTGATGACAATCCTGTTGATATCGAGTGGATTGACGGCGTTGGCTTCAATGGCTCTGTTTTTGATGGGGGCAAGGGTTCGTTCCAGTACAGCAGTTGGGCTGGCGGTAAGATTAAAATCACTGTCAACCTCAAGGCAATGACCGTAGAAATGGTTCCTGCCGAATAATATGAAATCAGGCTTATCGCGGCGGTTGTCAGCAACCGCCGCAAGGAAGCCGGTTATTACAGAATTTACAAATAAAGACAAAAAATGAAAAAATTCAGTATATTACTTTCATTGGCATTGGCTGTAGGTTTCACAGCCTGCGACGATATCGAGGATCCAATGCCACCGCAAAGCAATCCGCAGGAAGCGATTATGGCTGCAGACGGTATCGCTGTGGCTCATGCGTTGCCTACTGATTTGAACCTCAAGGACTTCGTTGATAGCGAGCTGGGTGTGCCAGTGCTCAAAATCACCAGCGTTGACAATCAACCAGCCGGCAGCGAAGTGAATGTTGAAATGCAGGTTTCCGCCACAGAGGATTTCAAGAAGCCTGTCAGCGTGCTTACAACAGTTGTCGACAATGTGGCTTATGCCAACTATCTCGACATTGACAACGCTCACCGCCAGCTGTTTGGCAAGAGCCCTGCCGCAAAGACCACTTATGTGCGTTTCGAACTCACGTTGACCCACAACGGAACAACAGTGCGTTTCGGCGGCGCCGACACATATTTCGACGCTTCATCGGTAAATGTTACGCCTATTGACCTTGGCATCAAGATTGAGTCGGCATACTACGTAATTACCGACGCTGCGTTTGGTGACGGATGGGATGCTTCAGCCATCAAGCTCGGACATAGCGACCAGAACGTATACGATGATCCTGTATTTACATCTATTTGCACTCTCCCTGCCGGCTCAATCCAATTTATGGGCGCAGAGTCGATGGTGAAGGCTAAGGCCGATGCAGGCAATGAGTTTATGTATGCTTGGGGTCCTGCTGAGTCGGCTATGAGCGGCGAACTTATCTACGGCGAGAACTCACGTCCTGTAACTATTGCAAAGGCAGGAGAGTATACCGTGACAATCAACATGATGGAAGGCACATTCACTGTCAAGGCTTACTCACCGAAACTCTATGCTGTTGGTGGATTCAATGGATGGGGTCACGATGTAAACGTGTTCATCTACGAGCGCAACGGCGGCGTACACAGCGGTTTGGTTGACATGTCAAAGGCTGGCAACAAGGCATTTGAATTCAAATTCTCGACACAGCCCAACTGGAACGAAGGCAGCACTGCCTACGGTGTCGGCGCAGAAGCCAACCTGTTGAGCACTGACCCAGGAGCCAAAAACTTGAAACTTGACAAGGGTGGCATCTACTATTTCACTGTCGACACCGACAAAATGACTTGGAAGGCGATGGAAATCACTTCGTTCGGAATTATCGGCGACGCTACTCCTGGCGGATGGGACGCTGAAACTCCACTTACTTACGCCGGTGGTCTCGTTTGGAAGGGTGAAGTTGCTCTTGTCGGCGGTAAGGAATACAAGTTCCGCGCCAACAACAAATGGGACTTCAGTCTCGGCGGTTCGCTCGACAATCTCAACGAGAACAACGCACCAAACTTCAAGTGTGCAGAAGACGGAACGTATGAAATTACGCTCAATCTCAGCAACAACCAGACTTGGAAAGCGTCAGTTGTGAAGAAATAATACTCCAATTGATATAATTTGTATTGAAAAAGGAGTCGTCTCAGGGATGAGACGGCTCTTTTTTTCTTGTTTTGTGGCATAGTGTTTTCATTTGTAAACTGAAATTTGTAACTTCGCACACAAACTTTCAGAATATTAATCATAAACTAAGCAAAATAATGGAAGACGAAAGACAAAAGCAGGAAGCAGGTATTCCTGAAAACGCTTTCCGCGAGCTGAAGCCGGGCGAGGAGTATATCCCCGTGATGCGCCCCGACCGTCAGTATCCGGAAGTGACTCCCTACTCTGTGATAATGGGTCTTGTGATGGCGATTATCTTCAGTGCCGCGGCGGCATATCTCGGACTGAAAGTGGGGCAGGTGTTTGAGGCGGCAATTCCTATTGCAATCATCGCAGTCGGAGTGTCGGGCGCGTTGAAGAAGAAAAACGCCCTCGGACAGAACGTGATAATCCAATCTATCGGCGCCTCGTCGGGAATTGTGGTGGCAGGAGCCATCTTCACCCTCCCGGCGCTCTACATCCTTCAAGCCAAGTATGGCGACGCCATTACGGTAAGTTTCATTGAGATATTCCTCAGTTCGATGCTTGGCGGCGTGCTCGGCGTGTTGATGTTTATCCCGTTCCGCAAATATTTCGTTTCCGACATGCATGGCAAGTTCCCGTTCCCGGAAGCCACAGCCACCACACAGGTGCTTATCTCCGGCGAGAAGTCGGGCAGCCAGGTGAAGCCGCTTATCATTGCGGGTGCTGTCGGCGGTATCTACGACTTCCTTCTCTCCACATTCGGATGGTGGGCTGAGACATTGACGTCGAAAGCGACAGAATTCGGCGCCCACGTGGCAAGCCAGGCCAAGATGGTGTTTAAAATCAACACCGGAGCGGCGGTGCTCGGTCTCGGCTACATCGTAGGTTTGAAATACTGCTTCATTATTTTTGCAGGTAGCGCGTTTATCTGGTATGTCATCGTACCGTTGCTCGGAATGAGCCCGGAGGCAGCCGCCATCGATCCCGAGGTGCTGTTCAAGACACAGGCACGCTACATCGGTATCGGCGGTATCGCCATGTCGGGCATCATCGGCATCATCAAGTCGTGGGGCATCATCCGCTCTGCCGTAGGTCTTGCCGGACGTGAATTCCGCGGCAAGGGCGGCAATGTGGCAAAGGTGAAACGCACTCAGAAGGATATCTCAATGAAAGTGCTTGCCTTCAGCCTTATCGCAGCGTTGGCAGTGACATTCGCATTCTTCTACTTCGGCGTAATCCACAACCTCTTCCAGACCCTTGTGGCATTCCTGGTGGTTACGGTGATAGCGTTTCTCTTCACTACGGTGGCCGCCAATGCAATTGCCATTGTGGGATCGAACCCGGTGAGCGGAATGACACTGATGACGCTGATTGTAGCCTCAGCGGTGTTTGTGGCTATCGGACTGAAAGGTGCGAGCGGCATTGTCACCTCGATGATTATCGGAGGCGTTGTCTGCACTGCGCTCTCGATGGCAGGCGGTATGGTTACAGATATGAAAATCGGCTATTGGCTTGGCTCCACACCGCAAAAACAGCAGCAGTGGAAACTTGTCGGCACACTCGTGTCGGCAGCGACTGTCGGCGGTGTTATCCTGATTCTTGCAAAAGTGTATGGTTTCTCAGGGCCGAACGCACTCGCCGCACCGCAGGCCAACGCGATGGCAGGCGTTATCGAACCGTTGATGATGGGTGGCGACACGCCGTGGCTACTCTATGGCGTAGGCGCAATCCTCGCCGTGCTTCTCAACTGGCTCGGTGTGCCGGCATTGGCTTTCTCGCTCGGTATGTTTATCCCTATGGAGCTCAACGCGCCGCTGCTTGTCGGCGGTTTGGTCAACTGGTTTGTGTCAACCCGTTCGAAAGACAAGGAACTCAATGCGGCACGCACAGAGCGCGGCACGCTTCTCGCCAGCGGATTTATCGCCGGTGGAGCATTGATGGGCGTGGTCAGCGCCGGAATGCGCTTCGCAGGCTTCGAGTATACTTGCGGATTCAGCGAGTCGACGCTCCAGATTGGCGGTGTGGCTGTCTATGCGCTGCTCATCGGCTATCTCGTTTGGGACTGTATGCGCGGAAAGAAAGCGTAAGCGGGGGCAACCTCCTGAATTTGAAAAATCAAAGAAAAATGTCGTGGATGCATCATGTGTGTCCACGACATATTATTTATTCTTTTTATTTATCAACAAATTAATTTAATGAACAAGACAATTTTCAACAAGCGTGCAAGCCTGAAGTTCTCGCACTTCTCCAACAAAGGCTACTCCTTGTTTTCTGTGCTTGGAAGAGTGGTGGCTATCGGTGCGCTCAGCGTAACCACGCTTACCTACGCCAAGGCAGAAGGCATCAGCGTGGAGGGAGCCAAGGCTGATTCAGTCTTTATCCGTGGAGGAAAGGCTTACGAACTGGATGGTGTGACCGTAACGGGGTCGCGCGCGCCGATGACAGTCGAGCTGTCACCAAAAATTGTGACGGTCATGACCAGCGAGGACATTCAGCGGTCGGCGGCACAAACAATCAACGACGTTTTGAAACTGGCTGCGGGCGTGGATGTGCGTCAGCGTGGAGGTTTCGGGGTGCAGACCGACATTTCGATCAACGGCGGCACCTTCGACCAGATTGCAATTTTCCTTAACGGAGTGAACATCTCCAATCCGCAGACGGGGCACAACGCCTCCGATTTTCCTGTCGCACTTGCCGACATCGACCATGTGGAGATTATCGAGGGCGCATCATCGCGCGTGTTTGGCACATCGGCGTTCAACGGTGCCATAAACATTGTAACGAAAAAAGCGAACGCAAACGGTGTAGAGGCAAGTGTGGAAGCCGGCAGCTTTGGCAGCCTCGGGGCACAGGGCAGGCTGCAGATGGCTTTCAGAAGCGGAAAGTGGGAACAAGCCTATTCCGTAAGCGGCGGCTACAAACGCTCGGACGGAGGCACCGAAAACAGCGACTTCGAGAAAGGACAGGGCTATGCTAACTTGTCGCTGAGCTACGACCGCCGCCTCGACATCGGGGCGCAGCTGGGCATAGCAACCCAAAGTTATGGCGCAAACACATTCTACAGCGCCAAATTCAACAATCAATATGAGAAAACCGACCATGGAATCGCTTCTCTTAATGTGAGCGTCCACAACCAAGGCAGAACTTGGGAAGTGACGCCTGCGGTATATTACAACAAATTCAAAGACCATTATCAATTGACGCGTGGCAAGGAAGGCGCCGCGGCGGGAGAGAACTACCACAACCTTGATGTTTTTGGCGGTGCGGTCAACGCCTATGTCGACTGGATTGCAGGAAAGACCGCCGTCGGTGTCGACATCGGTAAGGAACGCATCTATTCCACGGCTCTCGGCAACCAGCTCGACGCGGCCGACTATAAAAGCATTCCGGGCTCCGACAGGCAGTACACCCGTAAAGGAGAACGCACAAACACGAATGTGATGCTGGAGCACAATTTCATATTCGGTGGTTTCACGCTCTCTGCCGGAGTGCTTGCCAACCGCAATACGGGACTCGACAATAAATTCAGATTCTATCCGGGAGTGGACGCCAGCTATCGTCCGAACGCCAATTGGAAGGTGTACGCATCCTGGAACAAGTCACTCCGTATGCCCACCTACACCGACCTCTACATAAGCAATGCCGTGCAGCAGGGCGATGCTTCGCTGAGTCCGGAGAAAAACTCCGCATTCAAAATAGGCTCACGCTATCGGCAGACGGGTTTCTCGGTGGTGCTTAGCGGATTCTACACACATGGAAAGAATATGATAGACTGGGTTCAGACTACGGAAACGGAGCTGAACGACAGCAAATACCACGTGATGAACATCGGAAAACTCGACAATATGGGCTTCAATGTTGACGCCGAGATATATATGAACGAGCTGTTGCCGAGATGCTTCGTGACAAACATCAGACTGGGATATGCCTACATCAACCAAAACCATGAGACGGAAACAGAGATACTGAAATCGCTGTATGCGTTGGAATATCTGCGCCATAAGGCCGTGTTCGGCTTGGACCATAAGATTTGGAGCAAGCTGTCGGCGTCGTGGAGCGTGAGATGGCAGCAACGGATGAACGGCTATCATCCGTACACTAAAGTGGACTGCAAGGTGATGTGGAACGACCGGAAATATAGCGTATATGTAAAGGCCGACAACATCACGTGCCACCGCTACTACGACCTCTCTGCCGTAAAGCAGCCGGGGCTGTGGGTGATGGCAGGTGTAAGTGTGAATCTTGGATGGTGACAGCCGTCGCAGGAATGAAAGCAAACGGGAAGCAGCATATTGTTTCCCGTTTTTTTTCGTTTGAGCCATTGGTGATTTTGAGAATCCTGGAATAAAAAAACAGCGCGCTGTTATGTAGCACACTGTTTTTGCGGAGTGAGCGAGATTCGAACTCGCGATACGCTTTTGGCGTATACACGCTTTCCAGGCGTGCCTCTTCAGCCACTCGAGCATCACTCCTCGTTTTTGCGTTTGCAAAGATAGTGCAAATTGAGAGAAGAAAAAAGAGCTTGCTTGTTTTTTCTTCCGAAATGCAGCCTATCTTATTGAAAGATAGTGCAAATTGAGAGAAAAACTGTGCAAACCGAGCGAAAAATGAAGATTTTCTTCAATTTTTCCGAGGTGCAGCCAGTTTTATCAAAGAAAAAAGAGCTTGCTTGTTTTTCTTCCGAAAAGACATCGATTTTAGTCAATGCCAAAATCGAAGGTCCCGCTGTAGCCGCCGGTTCCCATAGAGTTGAAGATTATGCAATATTCTCCGGGTTCAGCGGCGATTTCCATTATATAAACGCCCTTTTCAAGTTCTTGGGTTGTCGCTTTGACTCGGTCAGACTCTTTTACGCCTGTTGATGATGTGCCAAAAGGTTTGATTTTGACCGTTGCAAGATATCTTTTAGTTTTTTTACCTCAAATTGAGCAATGCCAAAGTCGTTGACGGAATACATCGGCGCAAACATATAATGTGTCATCGAGTGATATGCGTCGACTGCGCCAAAGACGAATTTGAATTTTGCAGTTCCTGTAAATCGGTTTTGGCTTTTAGCATCAGCAAACTCTAATCGTGCAGTCTTGCTGAACGTTCCCGATATTTTTATATTCTTATATTTGATTGGAGTCATTGCCGTTTCCGTGTCTCCATTTATCATATATAATCCAACGGCTTGCTGTTGTGCAAAAGATACAGCACTGCAAATAATTGAAATTAGAAGAGAAATGACGATTCTCATATTGCGTAAAAGACGATAATGTTTGTTCTGTAAAATTATATATTTTAATTGAACCGACAATGAAAATGATAGGTATTTATAAACATATCCATATAATAAATTGTGAGATTCTTATGCCATGTTATTTCCGCTTCACGCCCCTTACGGCTTCGGCGTTGAGAGGATTTTCCGGCCAATAGTGCTTTGGGTAACGTCGCTTCAACTCTTTGCGCACCTCAAAATAGGCATTGCTCCAGAAGCTGTCCATGTCCTGGGTCAGTTGCACGGGCTTGAATCCAGGCGACAGGAGTTCCATAAGCACGGTGCGTTTTCCTCCGTCGACACAGGGCGTGTGGAGCATCCCGAAGCATTCCTGCAGGCGTACGCTCAGCACCGGTGCTTCGGCGGCTTTGCGGTAGTCCACACGGATTCTGCTGCCTGAAGGCACGGTGATGTGCGATGGGGCGAGTCGGTCTACCTCTTGCTGCATGTCGTAGGGGATGAGAGCCCACAAAGCATCGTGCAGATTTATCTTTTTCAGCTCGGCTGCCGTTGTCAACACTTTTCCGTTCTGCTCAATGTAGAACGGCAGCCATTCAGAAGCTGTCGACAGGACGTGTTCCGTAGACAGGTCGGGTAGAGCCATTTCCGGATGCCATTCCGCCACCGCGTCCACACGCTTTTGAAGCCTGGCAACGTCGTCGCTCCAGTCGAGCAGTCCGAGTCCTTCTTTCTGCACAGCCTCGCAGACCGTCGAGACAACAGCGCTTTTGTCGGCATTGTGCAGAGGCTGGCTGTCGACAGTCAGCACCCCGATTGTGCGTTCGCGCAGCATCGCCACACCGCCGTTTTTTGAATCCCAGAAAATACGTTCGCGTTGTCGTGTCTCGATGTCCTCTGGCCGCAACGGTGCGGCGAGAAACACCCTTCCGCATTTTTCGGAAGCGTTGAGGGCAGCCACCGCCAGCCAGTCGTAGGAAGCAAGATTGCTACCGTTGTCAATCTGCACGTTGACGCCCGAAGCCAGACGGAAGTGCCCGATGCTGTCAATGGCTTTAGCCACCCGTTCAGGATATGCCGTCGCCACAAGGCAGCCGGCATCCTCCGGGCATATATCGTCGTTGCATTCTGTGGCTTTGATCATATTTCGATATTCCTCGGCAATCTGCGCTATGCGCGACCATCTGCCGAGCCTGTGCTGTCGCCGCGCCGTCCGGAGCAGGCTGATGCGCAGGCATAGGTCGGCGGAAGTGTCGTCGGTCAGAGGATCCTTCTCCTCCAGTATGGCGGCAATGTCGCAGGCGAGACTTTTCTGCGCAGGCGATTCGGCGCGCACCATCATTTTTGAAATATGCGGATGGCACGGCAGTTTCGACATCTGCCTGCCGAGGCTTGTTATGCGGTTCTGGCTGTCGACGGCACCAAGCGTTGTCAGCAGTTTCCGGGCTTGCGCAACAGCTGATGGCTGAGGTGTTGTCAGCCATGGCAACGCCTCTGCGTCGCTTTCGCCGAAAGCCGCAATGTCGAGTAGTGTAGGCGCAAGGTCGGCATCAGAAATCTCAGGACGCCGGCGCTCGTTCATGCGATGCTCCGAGGCTTTTGTCCATAGTCTGTAGCAGACTCCAGGAGCCACACGCCCGGCACGCCCCGACCGTTGCGTGGCCATGTCGAGGCTTATGCGCACCGTCTCAAGGTGGCTAAGTCCCGACCGGGGATTGTAGACCAATTGCCGGCAATATCCCGAGTCGACCACAATGCGTACGCCTTCAATCGTGATTGAAGTCTCGGCGACGGGAGTTGCAAGCACTATCTTGCGCTCGCCTTTGCCCGATGGCGCCACTGCCCGCCTTTGCTGCTCCGGCGACAGATTGCCGTAGAGAGGGAATACGGCAGTCGGCGACAGTTTGTCGGCAAGCAGCCGCTCGCATTGCGCAATGTCGGCTTGCCCGGGCAGAAAAGCGAGAATGTCGCCCTCGTGCTGGCTGTGAGCCTTGTTTATCGCCGACGCGACTGCCGTCGGGATGTCGGCGGGCGAAATGTCGGTCGTCGCATAACGTGTCTCCACAGGAAACATCTTGCCCCGGCATTCGATGAGAGGAGCGTTGAGGCTTGTGCAGATAGACGACGTGTCGATTGTAGCCGACATGATGACAATTTTCAGGTCTGGACGCAGAATCTGCTGGCATTGGCGCGTCAGGGCGAATGCCAAGTCGGAATTGATGCTGCGTTCGTGGAACTCATCGAAGATTACAACCGACACCCCTTCGAGCAAAGGGTCGGCGATGAGCATACGCGTCAGAATTCCTTCTGTTATCACTTCGATGCGGGTGGACTCTGACACACGGTTTTCAAAGCGCACCCGGTAGCCAACCGAGCCTCCCGTGCGCTCCGACAACATATCCGCCATGCGCTCAGCTACTTGCCTGGCAGCGAGACGTCTGGGTTCGAGCATGAGAATCTTGCCGTCGGAGGGCAGGAATCCAGCCATGACGGTAAGCGGCAGAAGAGTGGACTTTCCCGCTCCCGGAGGCGCGGTCAAAACCACGCAACCGTTGGCGGTCAACGCCTTGTTGACGTCGGCGGCAATCTCAGTCGTCGGCAACGAGGCGGCGTTTCTGATTATGTCGTTAAATTCCATCATTGTTTCTGTCTGAAAATAAGTTTCGCCAGACCGTACACATAACGTCGGAATCCAGGTCGGTAATTAAGGATTTTGTCAAACCAAGCCATATGCCTGCCTGCTATTTTCACAACGATTCCCACATAGAGCATAGCGAACAGTGTGCCCACACCAACGATATACCATTGCCATGCTCCGAAAAACACATAGCAGAAAGCCACGGCGAGAACCACCAGCGAGCAGTCAACAACAATCTTTATTTTCGGGAAGTCGATGCCTGTCACGCAGCTTACCGCCACCGGGAAACCCTCGCCAGGCATTGTCACCGAGCCGCATCTCACCTCAAGGGCGATGCCGATGCCCAGGACTGTGCATCCCGCAATCTGCGCCAGTGCTTGCTCCGTTATGCCGTCGGGCAGAAGCCACGATGTGAGAGCCATATTCAAGTCGATGAGTGATCCGAAAACGAATCCCACCAGCAGTTGGAACAACTGAACCGGTTCGAAGCGGCGGCGCAGCACGGCAATCTGCCCAGCCACCAGAATGGCGTTCATTATGTAAGTGTATTGTCCGATTGTCAGCGACGGAACTCCAAGTCCACGTTTGCCGGCAGTCTCGAAAACGTAAGGCAGAGTGGAGATTACGCTTGATCCCAACTCGCTCTTTACGCATACGGCGACACCGAGAGTCATTATAAACAAAGATACAAGCAGCCATAGGTGCTGCCACAAAAAAGAGATTGTCCGTTCTTTCTTATTCATAGATGAAAAATTGTAGATAATGATAGTTTTAATGACTTGTTCGGATGTGGTGATGATTGTTGCAGAATTGTGTCGAAAACGACATAACAAAGTTACACAAAAATGTTGAAAACCCCGTTGGAATACGCTGTTTGTTTTTTTTGTCTGCCTAAAATTTGCGGTGCCGTGAAAACTTTGTAATTTTGGCAGTGCAAACCAATACGGATATTTTTAACCCTAACATAAAACTTAAAATCTATGACAAAGCAAACATTTCTTACATTGGCTTTGAGCATGCTCGGGGTGGCGGCAATGGCGCAGCCACGCAGCGCAAGCGAGCCAACGTTGCTCATCAAGTCTTCTCAAGGTCTGATGGCACCGGTGTGGTCGCCAAGCGGCGACAAGATTGCAGTAACTTCCGACAATTATGACGGCATCTGGGTTGCTGATGCCGACGGCAGCAATCTGCGTCAGGTGACTTGCTGCTCAGGTGCCGGCTACAAGATGCAATGGAGTGCCGACGGCACAAAACTGCTCGGCAGAACCAATGTGGTGTCCGACAATCGTGTTTTCCACGAAGTTAAGGTGTGGAATGCCGCCGACGGCGCAGAGACCACGTTGGTTGGCAAGACGCGCGAGCTTACAGGAACACCGTTGTGGAATGACGCCGAGCGCGTGATGATTTCAGGCGAGCGTGGCGCATCGAGCGTCAACACCCGCAGCCTCAAGCGCACATCTGCGACAGCTGCCGATGTCTACACAATGATGGTCAATGACCCGGCAGGTGTGGCCGACAAAGTGGCTTCGTTGAAAGAATTTTCAGGAGCGATAATCATCAATCCGGCATTGTCGCACGACGGCAAGCGGGTGGCTTTCCAAGTTCCGGGCAAAGGCATCTTCACATGCAATTCCGACGGCAGCGGCGTGGCTTACCTGTGCAAGGGCTCTCATCCGGCATGGCTGCCCGACAATTCGCTGATCTACACCGTTGTCACCGATAATGGCGAAAGTTTTACGGGCTCCGACATCTACGCTGTCGATGTTGCCACAGGCAAGGCAGTCCTTCTGACCGCCAACACCGATATGATTCCGTTGACGCCAGCCGTGACACGCGATGGCAAACGGGTTGCTTTTGAGAACGCAAAAGATGCTTGCATCTATGAAATTACCCTAAAATACTGATAATCGATGAAAAAGAACAATATTACAAAAATGGCAATCGCTGCCGCCGCATTGATGACGGCATTCCCGGCTGCTACAACTTATGCTCAGAAATCAACAGGCTGGGGCGATTTCAAACTGTTTCTCGACCCGGGACACTCCGCAACTGAAAACCGTGGCTTGTGGGGCTATTCCGAGGCTCAGAAGGTGTTTAGCGTGGCACAGTATATCAAGGGATATCTGACGGAATATACCGATATGCCGGCAGAAAATCTGAAACTTTGCCGCAACAATGAGGTCGACATTGTAGGACTTGAGGAACGTTCCGACATGGCGAATGCCTGGGGCGCCGACTTCTTCTATGCTATCCACTCTGACGCTTCTTCCGACAAAAACACAACCGTCACTCTCTTCGGAGGATGGCGCAAGGATGGCAAAGAAATAGAGAAAACGCCTAACGGCGGTAAGGCTTTCGGAGAGATTCTCAACCCGAACCTTACAGGCGTGATGCGCATCACGACACGCGGCAACTGGTACGACCGTTGCTATTACGACCGTGCTCCTGAAACCCACGCCAACCAATATCCATATTTGTCGGTCAACCGCCGCACAAATATGGCTTCGCTGCTCAGCGAGGGCGGCTACCACACAATCGCCTCTCAGCAGCAGTTGAACATCAATGCCGACTATAAGCGTCTGGAGGCTTTTGCCGCATTCCAGTCGATATTGAAGTTCCGCAACATGACCAATCCAGAGCAGACATTCCTTGCCGGTATCATCAAAAACTCAGAAAACGATGTGCCTATCGACGGTGTGACTGTAAAGGTGGGCGATAAGACGTATGTTACTGACACATGGGAGTCGACATTTAAGAAATACACCAACAACCCCGACCTTATCCACAACGGATTCTATCTGTTTGAGGGACTTAAAGCCGGCGATGCTGTCTCGGTGGAATTTACGGCAACCGGATATGAGCCAGTGACAAAAACCGTTGTGATAAAGTCGAATCCAGCCGGACAGTCAAACGACAACGTTACATGGCTCGACATCACGATGACATCCAACGCACCTGCGAAAGTGGCGTCGATTTCGGTGGAAGACACAAAGGCAGTCAGCCTTGTTGACCCTATCGTCATCACGTTCTCGCGCAAGATGGACAAAGGGTCGGTCGAAAAGGCATTCTCTATCGACAACGACGGCGAAGTGACATTGACATGGATAAACGACTATACGCTCAGCGTCGACGTTTCAAAACTCGTCCCGTTGAAGACCTACAACATCAAGATTGACGGCAGCGTTGCCAAGAACTCTCAGACAAACCAGCCGTTTGACGGCAATGGCGACGGCAATGGCGGCGACGACTATACGCTCTCAATCACAATGAAAGAGGCAGACACTACACCTGCGCAGGTGGTTTCTACCGACCCTGCCATCGACGGCGATGTGGCATACACGCTGCGTCCGGTGATAAGAGTGGAGTATGATGAGATTATCGACTGGAACGAGGACAAGAACGCCGACTGCATGACGGTGATTGACCCTGAAGGCAACACTTATGCTGGCACACTGACTCATTCGGTTGTAAACGGCGCTTCGGTGCTGCAATATTTCTTCAGCGAAGACCTTCCTCTCGACAAGTGCTTCCTTGTTACAGTGAAACCGGGTCTTGCCGACTTGTCGGGCAACTTGACCGAAGAGTTCAGATTCCGCTTCCTGTCGGAGTACCGCCCTGTCGTTGAGTCGACCGACCTGCTTCCGCTCGACAACGTGACGGGATTCTGGGCGCCTGACGGCTCAGGCTCATCATCGGGCTTGACACAGGAAGCCAACTCGTTTACGCGCGCCAACATCGGTGTGCGTCCGGAAAGTCCTAACAGCGCATGCCTGAAGTATGATTTCGATCCTGATTTTGCTGCAGGCGTATGGCAAATCCGTGAGTATCACTCTTCGCAGAACATCGACGGCACAACCAAAGACGGCGTGCTTACGTTCTGGCTCTATGGCGACGGCTCAAACAACAGCGTCAGCGCTGCGTTGCGTGTGCGCACAAACAATAAGAACGGCGGCATCAAGTACAACTTGAAGCCGATCAACTATCGCGGATGGCATCTCGTGTCATGGAACCTGGCAAGCGATGAATACCAGCACTTCACCGGCACCGATGAAATCGCCGACAAATGGCGTTTCGACAGCTTCTTCTTGAAACACGAGAAAGCTCCGGAACAGGCGTGGAAGGGAGAAATCTACTTCAACCAGATGCAGTTTGTCAAATTCGACAACACGGCAGTACGCAAGGCTGTGCTCCACGACTTCTCATCTGTCGAGACTTTGAAATCCGCCGATGGCGGCATCGTTGTGCGCTCGCTCGGCGATGTTGTGTCGGTGAAGGCCGACGGCAATATCCGCTCGGTCAATGTCTACAATGCATCCGGTGCGATGGTTGCTTCGGCAACACCTGTCGGACAGACAGCAATGGTTGCTATGGGCAATCTGGCAGGCGGCGTTTATTTCGTTAATGTAGTGGCCGACGGCGGCATCAAGACTGTCAAGATTGTCAGATAGTCAGGGACGCTTGATTGAATTAAAAAAGGCTGGATTCCGATTGGAGTCCAGCCTTTTTCAGTGTCATTTGTCGTCGTCGGAGAAGTAGGCATTCTGAATGTCGTTTTCATTGAGGCGCACTCGCTTGTTCCATCTTTGGCGCGACTGCTTCTCGAAAGCGAACATATTGACGGTGCCTTCAATTGTGGCTTCAAACGTCAAACTGTTTTTCACTCCAATCTTTCCAGCCTCAAGCGCTGCATCCTGGTTTGCACCGATGTAGGTGAACACCCAGCCCTTTTTGCACAGGCGGTCAATCAGTTTTTTCACCGATGCGCCGTCCCACTCGATGGAGTCGTTTTCATAGCCGTCGGTGATGATTGTTACAAGCACCTTGTCCTCCTTGCCTTTGCTTTTTTCAAGGTCGGTGACCGATGTGCCTATGGCATCGTATAGGGCAGTCATTCCGCGGAGCGTGTAGTCGTTGGGGGTGAGAGGCGATGTCTGCTCGGCAATGGTGTTGCGGTAGGCATATTGCAGAGGCTCTCCGCCGCTGGCGAAGGAGAGCACGGTGACCGACTGCTCGATTTTGTCGCTTTTTTTGGCTTCCTCGCGGATGGTTGACAGCGTTTCGTTGATACCGGCAAGCGCTTGTTCGTAGATTGACGTCATTGAACCCGATGCGTCGACGATGATGAGATTGTGTACTTTAAATTGTGCCATGATTTTGATGTGTTTAGTAGTTAATAATGCTTGGTTGTGTAATTTTGACGCAAATATAAAGACGAAGAAACAAACAACAAAATTTAATGCGTAAAAAGTACGCAAATATGTCGATTTTTAACTTTTGTTTGCGTATCAATGACACAATCGTGCGTTTTTGTCGGAAAATAGGCTTAAATTTGTATTGTTAAAAAACAAGGGGTAGAAAATGTACAGTTATGAATATCCACATCCGGCTTTGACCACCGACTGCGTTGTGTTCGGATTCGACGGCTCTGGGCTGAATCTGTTGCTTGTAGAGCGAGGGTTGAAGCCGTATAAAGGCAAATGGGCTTTGCCGGGCGGCTTTGTGAGAATTGACGAGACGCTGGAAGAAGGAGCATTGCGCGAGTTGCGCGAGGAAACAGGAGTGATGGATATCTATATCGAGCAGCTGCAAGCATTCAGCCGTGTGGACCGCGACCCTCGCGAGCGTGTGGTTACGGTGGCGTTTCTTGCATTTGTGCGTCAGGAAGACTATGAGGTCATAGCCGGTGACGATGCCGCCAAGGCACAGTGGTTTCCGGTGGATATGTTGCCTGATTTGGCATTCGACCATAGCGAGATTGTACGTGTGGCACTCGACAAACTGCGGTGGAAAATCACCTATGAGCCGTTGGCATTCCGTTTGCTCAACAAAGAGTTTACGATGACACAGGTGCAGACCATCTACGAGGCGGTGCTCGGGCAAAAGTTCGACCGTCGCAACTTCCACAAAAAGATGACCGCCATGGGCTACATTGTGGCAACAGATGGTGTGGGGCGGCGAAACTACGAAGCGTTCGATATTCTTAATGAGTATCGTTGCGCAAAAATGCCGGTGTTGGCAGCGCGCGCGCCGCGCGGCAGCGGGCGTCCGGCTACGCTCTACACATTTGATGAGGCTAAATATAGAGAGCAGATAAACAATAAAAATGTTTTGTGATGGAAGAATACCATGTGAAAATAACCGTTGAGCGCGGCGGTGAAAGCCAGTGTGTCAACACGACGGCGAAGACGGCGATTTACCTGTCGGTGCTCGGTTTTGTTCTGGTTGGCATCCCGTATGTCGGATGGCCGTACCTCGCATTGTGTTTCATTGTCGCAATCAAGGCGTTGATGCGTAAGCCGCGAGGACTGGCGCTGTTGGCGTTGCTGATCGACTCCCTTTGTCTTTTCGTGAAATACGTTATTGCCGTTTCATAGCAGAGAATCTGCACAATGAGCCAATGTATCGAAATGTGGTTCAAAATTTTATAAATCAGGTTCTCAACGCAGAAAGGGAGATTGGTTAAGCTGTAAAGGCAGAATTCATAATTACCAATGGATATGATTGCTCTCAGCCGTATAAAAATGGATAATAATAAACATGAAATGACGATGGTTACTCTGAATGTGAAAAGGACGGGTAGATAAAGCGGTGGCGTCAAAAACGCATCTTTTTTCATACAATAACCAGTCGGCGGGGAGTAATTCCGATAAATATGTGTAAATTTGTGTGTGAATAAAAGGATATAACTATGTTTTCAGGAATAGTAGAGACTGCAGCCACAGTGGTTGCGCTGAGAAAAGAAGGCGGCAATCTGCACATCACAATGAAGTGCGACTTTGCCCCGGAGTTGAGAATAGACCAGTCGGTGGCCCATAATGGCGTATGCCTCACGGTGGTCGACCTTCCTGGCGACGGCACGTTTACCGTCACGGCGATTCAGGAGACACTCGACCGCTCAAACCTCGGGTTGCTGCAGGTTGGCGACCTTGTCAACCTTGAGCGTTGCATGCCGATGAACGGACGTCTTGACGGCCACATCGTGCAGGGGCACGTAGACCAGACCGCAGTGTGCTGCGAGGTGCGCAACGTTGAGGGCAGCCGCTATTTCAAGTTTGCCTACGACGTTGATGCCGAAATGGCGCGCAAGGGCTATGTCACAGTAGAGAAAGGCTCAGTTACAGTCAACGGAGTCAGCCTTACGGTGTGCAATTCCCAGCGCGACAGCTTTGAGGTTGCAATAATTCCTTATACATTCGAGCATACCAATTTCTGCCGCATAAAGGAGGGTACGGTTGTAAATATAGAATTTGACATCATCGGCAAGTATCTCAGCCGTTTGATGGAGTTTTCAAAATAAGCGATGACCGATTTTTATAAACTTGTTGACGAGCGTCAGAGCGACCGTGGCTACGACACGGAGCGCAGCGTGCCGCGCGAGGCGGTGATGCGCATTGTCGACGCAGCCCGCCGGGCGCCGTCGGCATGCAATTCCCAGCCGTGGCATTTCATCGTGGTCGACAAGCCGGAACTTTGTGCAGAAGTGGCAGATGCTCTGACGTCCATAGGAATGAACAAGTTTGCCTCACAGGCTCCATGCTTCATCGTATTGGTGCAGGAGGCTCCCAATTTCACCGCCCGTCTTGGCGGATGGATAAAGAACAAGCATTTTCCGCTCATCGACTGCGGCATAGCAGCGTCGTATCTCACCCTCGCAGCCGCAGATGAAGGCCTTGGCTCGTGCATGATGGGATGGTTTGACGAGAAGCGGCTGAAACGGTTGCTTGGAGTGCCGCGCAGCCGGCGAGTGCTGCTTGTGGTGTCGCTGGGCTACAGCACCCAGCCGTTGCGTCAGAAACAGCGTCGCGCGCTCGATGCCGTGATGGGCGACAATAAATATTGACTATGCAGAAGAAGCTGAAAAGTTGGATAGAGGCAACCCGACTGCGCACATTGCCCGTGTCGACGGCAGGGGTGGTTGTAGCGTCGGGCTGTGCCTATAGCGATGGCTCGTTCAAGTGGCAGCCGGCGTTGTTGTGTTTTCTTTTTGCCGTACTGGCACAGGTGGCGTCCAATTTCGCCAACGAATATTTCGACTATGTCAACGGCTCCGACAAAAAAGGACGTGAGGGATTCCGACGCGGAGTCACCGAGGGCGACATCACGCCGCGGGCAATGCTGCGCGCCACGTTTGGCACCCTTGCCACCGCCTGCGCCGTGGGCTGCTGCCTGATTCCGTTCGGAGGCTGGCAGCTGATACCGATAGGCGTTGTAATCGCTGTTTTCGCACTCGCCTACAGCGCCGGACCCTATCCGCTGTCGCGCGTCGGACTTGGCGATGTCGCGGTGTTTGTGTTCTTCGGCTTTGTGCCTGTTTGCCTTACATATTATGTGCAGACAGGCGAGATTACAGGTAATGTGGCCGCTGCATCGGCAGCCGTGGGGCTGATGGGGTGCAACGTGTTGATTGTGAATAACTACAGGGATATGGAGGATGACCGTGAGGCGGGAAAACGCACCACTGTGGTGCGTTTTGGGCGCCGTGTCGCCGCCATTGCCTACCTCTTGTTCGGAATTGCCGCCGTTTGGCTGACTGCACCGTTGTGGGCAGAGAAGTTCTGGATATTTTTCATAGCACCCGCGATTTATTTGTGCCTGCATTACTCCACATGGCAACGTATCCGCCGCAGCCGTGGCGCAGCTTTGAATCCGCTGCTCGGCGCCACCGCCCGCAATATGCTGGTGTATTCGTTGTTGTTGCTTGCGGTGTGTTTGATATAGCATTATGGCAGATTCCGGTTATATATCCGACAGTGCCGCCTCATTTTACCAGCAGTTGGAAACGCTGCTCGACAGCGGTTGGGGAATCCGTAAAAAATATGACGCGCTGCGCGACGCGTTCAAACGCGCAATCAATCAGGAAGTGGGCTTGACCAACCTGAATTTCTCGGGAACATTTGCCAAATTGGACTATCTGATAAAGGAAAAAGGCATTTCCGAGGCAGAGTCGGTGCGTCTGCACGGCACTCGCCGCACACTCAACACCCTTTCTGAAATTTCCGACCGGCAATTGCAAGATTCAATCGGCAGCGATGTGAAGTCGGCGGCGATGCTTGTTGAGGCACTGCTTGGCGAGCCGATTCCGAAGTCGCTGCGGCGTAAACTGCCCGTCGACGACAAGCCACGGACATGGGGCAAGTTTGACAGCGGCAACCTGCGGTGCGTTGTCGACACATGGGACAACGAATATATCCACGTCACGGAAGAACGCGGCGGCTTGCCGCTGACCGTGTGCTACGGACAGCAAAACGTCTATCTGACACGCGAAGGCCGTGGCGACTGGTCGTATCTGTCGTTGCTGCTCAGACGCGGCGTGCAGCTCAACCTCGTGCGTGTGCGCTATGATGGCGAGATCTGTATGCCGGAACTCATAATCTACGAGCCCGACTATCTTGTGAACGTCACGACCATTGCTTCGTGTTTCGAAACCTATGCTGAATCGCCGCTTGTGGCTTTGGTCAATAAATTCAAGCCGCAGCCCAACACCTTGCCCATACATCTTGGAAATCTTTCCGGGCAGTATCTCGACGAGACGGTGCATCGGAGTACCCGTTCGTTTGAGGAGGGGATGATGGACTTTTTCAGAAACAATGCCTTGGGGCTTGTGGCATGCGAAGCTATGCGCAGCCGGGAAGACGTGGCGAAATTCTATGCCGACGCGCGTATGCAGAAAAGCAATGTTGAGAAACTTATAGGCAACGACTTGCCCAAAGCCGTTGGCGGCATCGATATGAAAACGGCAGTGCTTGAGCCCACTTTCTTCAGCGAAGTGCTTGGCATACAAGGACGTCTCGACCTTTTGATAGAAAAGGAAGGCGAGGCGGTAATCGTGGAGCAGAAATCGGGCAAAGGTGCGTTTGTGCCGACCGCCTCGCCCCATTATGATCCAAACCGTCCAAAGCCACAGGAAAAGCATCTGGTGCAGTTGATGCTCTACCGCGCGCTGTTTGTCTATGAGTTTGACAAATATGCCGGACAACTGCGCCACGTCATGCTCCTCTATTCGCGTTATCCCGAGGGCCTTGTGTCAACGGCACAGCGTCCGGAACTGATGCTTAGGGCCATACGGATGCGCAACTTGTTGGCATATAGCGAAATCCTATATGCTTCAGAGGGTGTCGGGATGCTTGACGGACTGACCCCTGAACTGTTGAATGAGAAAAACTCCAATGGCGTGTTGTGGACAAGATACACCCGGCCCGAACTCAACGAAGTGCTGTCGCCGATACAGAATGCGTCGCCGTTGGAACGCGTCTATTTCTTCCGTTTTATGCAGTTTCTCGAAAAAGAGCATCTGCTGTTGAAGATAGGCAACAAAATCAAGGACAACAGCGGGTTTGCATCAATCTGGCTCGATTCGCTCGAAGACAAGATTGCTTCAGGCGGCATCTATTGCAACCTCACACTCGACACAGCGGCTTTTGCCGATTCTCCGGTGACCGACGTGACACTGCGGTTTGCCGAGACTGACGCCGCCGACACTTCTAATTTCCGGGTGGGCGACATCGTGGTGCTTTATCCGTATAAAGAAAACACCGAGCCCAACGCCTGCGCATGGATGGTGGAACGCGGCACGATAGCCGATATCAGTGTAGACGGCGTCAGGGTGGCACTTCGCAATCCGCAGACAGACAGCCGCGTGTTCCCTCAGACCGACGGCATTCGCTGGGCGATAGAGCACGATTTGTTTGACTCGTCGACAAATGCCCTTTATGCAGGGATGCACAGTTTCCTGACCGCACCCATACGGCGGCGCGATATGCTGCTGTTGCAGCGCATGCCCGAGATCGATGCCGGCAGATGCCGCAAGGGCGACTACGGCGATTTCAACACCCTCGTGGAGAGAGCGAAGCAAGCCCGTGAGCTGTTTCTTGTGATAGGCCCTCCAGGCACCGGCAAGACGTCGTTCGGACTGCTTAACATCCTGCGTGAGGAACTGCTTGAGGCAGACACCAGCATACTGCTGCTGTCGTACACCAACAGGGCGGTGGACGAAATTTGCAGCAAACTTAAAGAGCAGAGCATCGATTTCATACGTATCGGTTCGGAGATTTCGTGCGACAAGGCGTATCACGCAAACCTTCTTCGCAACAAAATCCAGCAGTGCCGCACGGGCGACGCTGTGGCGGGAACACTGAAAGACGCGCGTGTGGTCTGTGCCACCACCGCAGCGCTTAACTCCAATGTCAATCTGTTTAAAATCAAACGTTTCGACCTTGCTATTGTCGATGAGGCGTCGCAAATCCTCGAACCCCACCTGCTGGGGCTGATGTGCGCACGCTCAGGCAATGCCGACGCCATCTCACGCTTCGTGCTTATTGGCGACCACAAGCAGTTGCCAGCCGTTGTGCAGCAGACCGAAGCAGAGTCGAGAGTGACAGAGCCGGAGCTGCTGTCAATTGGACTGACCGACTGCCGCCGCTCACTGTTTGAGAGGTTGCTGTCGTCGTTTAAAACCGTTGACGGATATGATTGCCGCTATGTTTATATGCTTACACGTCAAGGTCGTATGCATCGCGACATAGCCGACTTTCCCAATGAGGCGTTCTATGGCGGCAGACTTGACGTGGTGCCGTTGCCGCATCAGCTGGCGGCAAACACAGCCTGCACGTCGACCGACGGCATCTGCCGACTGCTGCAATTGCGTAGGGTGGCATTTGTGGCATCGGAGAAGCCAGAAATGTCGGTTTCAGCAAAGACCAATCAGGTGGAGGCCGACATGATAGCTGCTATGGTGGAGAGAATCTTCAGGCAGGCAGACCGCTTCGACTACAGTGCGACGGTAGGAGTCATTGTGCCTTACCGCAACCAGATTGCAACCGTAAGAAACGCAATCGACAGATATGGCATCCCGGCGTTGCACTCCATAACAATCGACACCGTGGAACGCTTTCAGGGTAGCCAGCGCGACTACATAATCTACGGACTCACAGTGCAGCAGCGATGTCAGTTGAACTTTTTGACCGACAACGTATTTGAAGAAGACGGAACACTCATCGACCGTAAACTCAACGTGGCGATGACACGCGCCCGCAAGCATCTGACAATTGTCGGAAATCCCGACATCCTCGCCGGGAGCGCAGTCTATCGCAGGCTGATGGATTTTATGAAGAGCAGGGGCTGCTATTTCAATGTCGCGTGTGAAAAATTCTGCGCTGGAGATTTCAGCGTTTAGGCGTGTCCTGCAAAAAGATAAACATCAGATATTGCTACTTTTGCCGACCAATCGGCGAAAAAAGTGAAGCGGTTAACATATTTTTGTGGGTAGAAGCTGAAAAAAGTGATAAATATCATAGGTTTTGGCTGATAGAGTGATTAATTTTGCATTCGGAAAAATAGAACTATACATATTAAACGCTGTTAAGAAATAGAAAAAATTCAATCTATAGGTATGAAAATTAAGACAGTTATTGGACTGACAAAGCGAGTGGCTTTGTTAGGTTTGGTTTTGGGTGTCAGCATGACCTCATGTGGCAAGAAAGACCAGCAGGGACAGCAGCAACAGGCTGCTCCGCAAATCGGGTTTATCACAGTAACCAAGTCGAGTGCAGATTTGGAAAGCGTTTACCCGGCAACGATTAAGGGACAGAAGGATGTGCAGATACGTCCACAAGTTTCAGGATTCATTACAAAGGTTTGCGTAGACGAAGGTCAGCAAGTGTCGGCAGGACAGGTGCTGTTTGTAATCGATCAAGTGCAGTATGAGGCAGCGGTAAACCAGTGCAAGGCATCCGTTGCGGCAGCTCAGCAGCAGGTCAACAGCGCTCAGATTACCGCCAACAACAAGAAAAAACTTTTTGAGAAAAACGTGATCAGCGACTACGAGAACCAATTGGCTCAAAACGACCTCGCAGCAGCCAAAGCACAGCTGGCGCAAGCCCGCGCAGCGCTTGTCAATGCAGAGAAGAACCTCTCGTATACAGTAGTGAAGGCTCCGTCGGCAGGTTATGTCGGCTCGATTCCAAACCGTGAGGGTTCGCTTGCAAGCCCGTCTTCACAACAGCCTCTCACCACAATTTCTGACATTTCAGAGGTTTATGCCTACATTTCATTTAACGAAAAGCAGGTGCTTGAGATGACGCAAAACGGCAGCGTATCGCTTGCCAAAGCGCTCAGCGAGCTTCCGGCAGCAAAATTGAAACTCTCAGACGGCAGCTACTATTCAGAGTTGGGCAAGTTCTCGACAATGACAGGTATGCTCGACAATACCACCGGTTCGGCATCGGTTCGCGTGGCATTCAAAAACCAGAACGGAATGCTCCGCAGCGGATCTACCGGCTCTGTTGTCATTCCGGCACACTATGACAACGTAATCGTAATCCCGCAGTCGGCAACCACCGAATTGCAGGACAAGAAATTCGCATACGTTGTTGACAAGGCTGGCAAAGTCACTGCACGCCCAATCGAGGTGCTTGCAAACAACGACGGACAGAACTACGTGGTTACCAGTGGACTTGAAAGCGGCGACCATGTCGTTGTTCAAGGCGTAGGCGTAAGCGTCCGTGAAGGTGTGCAGATCACTCCGGTCGACATGACAGGCAAGGATCTCAGCCAGGCAGCAGGCGCACAGCAGAAGTAACAGGAAAACAATAAGGAAAATTAGAATAAAGAGAAATGAAATTAGATACGTTTATCAACCGGCCGGTGCTCTCGACCGTGATATCCATCTTCATTGTGATTTTGGGTGTCGTCGGAATGTTGTGGTTGCCAATCACGCAGTATCCTGACATTGCGCCTCCAACAATCCAGGTTTCGACAACCTATACCGGTGCCGACGCCAAGACTGTGCTCAACTCCGTGATTGCGCCTATCGAGGAGCAAATCAACGGTGCTGAAGGCATGACATATATCCAATCAACGGCAACCAATACAGGTAGCGCCACGATTACAGTTTATTTTGAGCAGGGCTTCGACCCCGACATGGCTGCCGTCGATGTACAGAACCGTGTGGCAAAGGCACAGAGTATGCTCCCTGCCGAGGTGACAAGAGTGGGTGTGATTACGCAGAAACGACAGACGTCAATGCTGCTTGTGTTCTCGCTCCTTTCTCCAAACGGCAAGTTTGAGCAGGAATTCATCGAAAACTATATGAAAATCAACGTCATCCCGCAGATTCAGCGTGTGAACGGCGTGGGAGACGCGATGGTGATGGGTGCCGACTACTCTATGCGTATCTGGCTCAAGCCAGACGCCATGGCACAGCACAACCTTATGCCTTCCGATGTAAGTGCGGCTCTCGCCGACCAGAACATCGAGGCTGCTCCGGGTCAGTTCGGTGAAAACGGCGGAACGACATTCCAATACGTGATGCGCTACCGCGGACGTCTGATTACTCCAGAAGAGTTTGACAAGATTATCATCCGTGCCGACAAAGACGGCAACGTCCTCTATCTGAAAGACGTGGCAACGATGGAGCTTGGCCGTGTAAGCTACGGCTTCAAGGGCAAGACAAACGGTCATCCAGCCGCTTCCGCCATCATCTTCCAGACAGCGGGCTCCAATGCGACTCAGGTTATCAAGGACGTTGAGGCAAAAATCAACGAGGCAGGGAAAGAGCTTCCAAACGGATTGGAGTTCAACGTTTCAATGAACACCAACGACTTCCTATACGCATCAATCGAAGAGGTTATCAAGACCCTTATCGAGGCATTTATACTCGTGTTCCTTGTGGTTTACGTGTTCCTTCAGGACTTGCGTTCAACCATTATTCCGGCAATCGCCATTCCGGTGGCGTTGATCGGTACGTTCTTCGGACTTTATTTGATCGGCTTCTCAATCAACTTGTTGACACTCTCGGCATTGGTGCTCGCCATTGCGATTGTGGTCGACGATGCGATTGTGGTGGTCGAGGCGGTCCATGCCAAACTCGACGAGGGCTACACCTCGGCACGTGTTGCGGCAATCGACGCAATGCGGGAGATTGGCGGCGCTATTGTCTCAATCACCCTTGTCATGATGCTTGTGTTTATTCCAGTGTCGTTTATGTCAGGAACGTCGGGCGTGTTCTATCGCCAGTTTGGTTTGACAATGGCAATCGCCATCGGACTGTCGGCATTGAACGCATTGACCCTGTCGCCGGCTTTGTGTGCGGTGTTCCTTAAACCTCACAAGGCAGAGGGCGGCTCCAAGAAAGTGTCGTTTGTAAAGGCATTCCACGAAGGATTCAACCGCAATTATGAGAAACTGCTCATTCGCTACAAAAAATGGACGGGATTCTTCATCAATCATAAAATCACAGCATTCGGCGTTGTGGCAGCCAGCATCGTGGCTCTTGCCGCAATGATGATGACCACGTCGACCGCTTTGGTTCCTAATGAGGACACCGGCGTGTTGTTCTGTATGGTCAACATGCCGCCTGCAACGTCGCTTGATAAAACAGAGGCCACACTTGCCAAGGTGGACAAGATTCTTGCCGCCAATCCGGCAGTCGAGTCGCGTACGGAGATTCTTGGTTACAGCTTTATCGCTGGTCAGGGCAACACGTACGGTACGTTTATCATAAAGCTCAAGGACTGGAGCGAACGTGAGAAAGGACAGGATGCAACAAGCGTGCTCGGACAGCTTTACGGCGCAGTGGGTCAGCAGATAAAAGACGCCACAGTGATGATGTTCCAACCACCGATGATTTCCGGTTATTCGGTAACCAGCGGTTTCGAGCTTCAGCTGCAAGACAAGACCGGAGGCGACATCAACAAGTTTTTCCAGATTTATCAGCAATTCATCGGCGCGCTCAACCAGCGTCCGGAAATCCAGCAGGCTTACTCAACGTTCAACCCGACATTCCCGCAGTATATGGTCAATGTCGATGTTGCCAAGACCAAGCAGGCGGGAATCAGCCCGAGCGTTGTGTTGTCGACGCTGCAAGGCTACTACGGCGGTATGTATGTGTCGAACTTCAACCGCTTCGGTAAACTTTACCGTGTTATGATGCAGGCCGATCCAAGCGCGCGTATCTCACCGGAAACGCTGAATCAAGTGAAAGTGCGTGTAGGCAACGAAATGTCGCCTATCACCAACTTCATCACGCTTGAGCGCGTCTACGGACCAGATATCATCTCGCGCTTCAACCTGTTTACCTCGATTTCTGTCAGCGGTACGCCAAATCCAGGCTACAGTAACGGTGACGCCATCAAGGCCATCCAGGAAGTTGCCGCACAGACATTGCCTATGGGTTATGGATATGAGTTCTCGGGAATGACGCGTGAGGAGCAGAATTCATCAGCAGCGGCGACGGCAATCGTGTTCGGACTTTGCTTGCTCTTTGTCTACCTGCTTCTGTCGGCACAATATGAAAGCTACATCCTGCCGCTGTCGGTAATCTTGTCCATTCCGTTGGGCTTGATGGGATCATTCCTCTTCGCGAAGATGTTTGGCGTCAACAACAACATCTATCTGCAAATCGGACTGATTATGCTTATCGGTCTGTTGGCAAAGAACGCCATCCTTATCGTAGAGTTCGCTCTTGACCGCCGCAAGACGGGAATGAGCATCGTGGGCGCCGCTATCGCCGGTGCGGCAGCGCGTCTGCGTCCTATCTTGATGACAGGCTTCGCAATGATTATCGGTCTGTTGCCGCTGATGCTTGCCAACGGTGTAGGCGCCAACGGTAACCGTTCGCTTGGAACCGGTGCTGTCGGTGGTATGTTGATTGGTATGATTCTTCAGGTGCTTATCGTTCCGGCATTGTTCGTTGCGTTCCAAAAGATTCAGGAGAAGATACAGCCGCTGAAGTGGAAGGACACAGACAACGCTGAAATCGACGATCAGATTGAGCAATATTCACGCAATTAATAAAGAGTGAAATCAATGAATAAAAGCAAATTATTAAGTGCAGCACTCGTAGTGGCAATCGCCACTACGACGGCAAGCTGCCATATCTATAAGAAATTCGAGATGCCAGAGGAAGGCATCGCCGGCGAGGTCGCCGCAGCCCAGAAAGAGGCTGTCGACTCAACGGCTCTCGGCAATGTGAAATGGGAACAGGTGTTTACCGACCCGCAGTTGCAGGCACTCATTCAGATAGCTCTCGACAGCAATGTCGATCTTGAGAACGCCCGTCTGAACGTGGATATCGCCAAAGCTCAGCTGCAGGGTGCCAAGCTCAGCTATCTGCCGAGCGTGGCTTTGACGCCCAATGGCGGAACGGCTTCCTATGGAGGCTCGAAAATAACGAAAGACTCGTGGTCGTACACCATTCCGGCTACCGCAAGCTGGGAAATCGACGTGTTCGGAAAGTTGCTCAACAACAAGCGCAACGCCGAGGCGGCGGTGCTTCAGACAGAGGCATATCGTCAGGCAGTGCGCTCGCAGATAATTAGTGGAGTGGCAAACTGCTACTACACCATCGCAATGCTCCAGCGCCAGTTGCAGATTCTCAACGAGACATCGGCAATCTGGCAGGAAAGCATCAAGACGATGCAGGATTTGAAAGAGGCAGGACGCTACAACGAAGTGGCAGTGGTGCAGAGCAAGGCCAACTATGCAAGCCTGCTCGCAACCATACCGCAAGTAGAGGAGTCGCTTCATCAGGTCAACAGCAGCCTGTCGCTGCTCTTGAACCGTCCGCAGCAGACATGGGTTGTCGACTCATCCTATGAGCCGAGTTTCCCGGAATATATGGAGAAAGGCGTGCCGATGTCGTATCTTGCGGCCCGTCCAGACGTGCAGGCAGCAGAGCAGTCGCTCGCAATGGCATATTACGCCACCAACACAGCGCGTGCGGCATTCTATCCAAGCCTTGTAATTTCGGCAGGCGGCGGCTTCACCAACCTGCTCGGAAGCGTTATCGTAAACCCTGGCAAATGGTTCTATCAGCTTGCCGGACAGCTAACGGCGCCACTCTTCAGCCGCGGACGCAACATCGCCACGCTGAAGGCAGCCAAACTGCAGCAGCAGCAGACGCTCAACACGTTTGAGCACACAGTGCTTGCCGCTGGAGCTGAAGTGGGCGACGCTTTGGTGAGCTACAACAAGAACAAGCAGCGCAGCGCTCTGCTCGTCGACCAGGTTGACAATCTGTCGAAAGCCGTTGAATACAACAACGACCTTATGAAGTATAGCACAGCCACCTATCTGGAAGTGCTTACGGCACAACAGTCGCTTCTCAACGCGCAAATGTCGCAGCTGCAATGTGAACTTCAAGTGCGTCAGGCAGCCATCAGCCTCTATCAGGCTCTCGGCGGCGGACGTTGATATAAAAATTAATTACCTTAATCAGAAACACAATGATTAGTCCATTAGCATTTGTTGACCCGACAGCGAAAATCGGCGACAACGTAACAATTTATCCTTTCGCTTTTATCGACAAGGATGTGGAGATAGGCGACGGATGCATCGTGATGCCTAATGCCAGCATTATGCAAGGCGCGCGCCTCGGCAAGAATGTGAAGGTGTATAATAACGCAATCGTAAGCGCGTCGCCTCAAGACTTCCGCTGGAAAGGCGAAACGTCGTACGTCATCATCGGCGACAACACCGTGATACGCGAGATGGCGATAATCAACCGCAGCATCCACGAGGGCGGCGCCACCAAGGTGGGCGCAAACTCGTTTGTGCTTGCGGATTCGCACATCGGCCACGACAGCGAGGTCAGCGACCATTGCGTGGTTGGCAACAACGTGCAGATTGCCGGAGATGTGTTTATCGACTCTTGCTCGATTCTTTCCACCGGCGTGAAAGTGTTTGAAAACAGCCACATTGGTAAATGGGTGTTTGTCAAAGGCGGATGCCGCGTTTCGGGCAATGTGCCTCCTTTCATCATCCTTGCCCACAATCCGGCTGTTTATTATGGCGTGAACGCAACGATTATGCGCCATAAGGACAACTTCAATGAAGAAGAAATCGACGATATCGCAAAAGCATACCGCCACATCTATCAGTGCAACGTGTCGCTCTTCAACGCCGTAAAACGCATTGAGGCCGACATCCCTGAAAGTAAGTCGCGTGATGCCATCCTTGATTTCATCAAGAAGAACGACAACAAGATTGTAGCATTGCCTAAACTGGACATGTATTAACGGTCGCAGTTGCAGACCATAAAAAGCGAGGCCGGGCAGAAATTGCCTGGTCTCGCTTATTTTCGCGTTTAAGGCTCTTCTGAGTCAAAAAAATATGTTGCTGTCTGATAGAATGTTGGCATTCTTAGCTCAATTTTTTTTGAAAAAAATATCCCGAAAATTTTGTGGGATAGAAAAAAGGCATTACCTTTGCAACCGAAATCAACAAAACGTTGACTCCGTAGCTCAGTTGGTAGAGCAAATGACTCTTAATCATTGGGTCGAGAGTTCGAGCCTCTCCGGGGTCACAAAGCAGTCGCTGAAAAGTGGCTGCTTTTTTATTTCTGCCGACCACAGGCAGTGGCGTACCTCCAGCACGCATCCGCACGTACCGGGTTATGGAAGAGTGTTGTCGCTCCGCGACGATGGACATACCGATGTGGGACGGTTTTGTCAATGTCAATCAAATGGCGAGGGCAACCGCCGAAGGGCGGTTGTATAATCATAGCCCCAGGTTGGCTTGCCTACCTGGGGTCAGTGGCGGAAGACGAATCTACCGCCGAAGAGCGGTTGTATAAATCAAGAAAAATATTTTTGCAAGAAATTTTGCATCGGCGATTTCGGGAAAGTTGAGTCAGCGGAATCGCAACCATCCTGGAGAATCCGTTCGACCACAGGCAGTGGCGTACCTTCCAGCAGCATCTCTCTACAACCGCTCTTCGGCGGTAGTTGCGCATGCCACCAGTGTCACGGGGTAGACAAGCCAACCCCGTGCTAACATGTGAAACCGCTCTTCGGCGGTTTTTCCTCCGTGCAGCATCTCTCTACAACAGTTCTTCGGGTGTTTTAGAGGATAATCGGAGATATTATTTTTATTGTGTTTGATTTGCGTTAACTTTGCCGTCGTTAAAGGATTCGGATATGGATATAACGCAAGACCTTGTCGGATGCTGTCTTACCGTTGTGAATGCAGTTGCATTCATCGTGTATGGCATAGACAAATATAGGGCACGAAACGGCAAATGGCGCATACCGGAGGCAACGTTGCTGATGCTGGCGGTTGTGGGCGGAAGCGTCGGAGCGTGGCTCGGCATGAAGGCGTGGCATCACAAGACAAGGCACAGGAAGTTTCGGTATGGTGTCCCGGCAATTCTGCTGTTGCAGATTGTGGTGGCGACTCTTTTATATGTGAATCATTGTGTGGGAAAATGTTATTAAAACTACTGATAATATGAAACTGAACAAAATACACCATGTGGCAGTGATTTGCTCCGACTATGAGCGGTCGAAGCGTTTCTATGCAGACGTGCTCGGTTTGAAGATTGTGAGCGAGCACTATCGTAAGGAGCGCGACTCCTGGAAGGCAGACTGCTGGCTCGGCGAAACGTATGTTGTGGAGCTGTTCTCTTTTCCGAATCCTCCAGCGCGTCCTTCCCGTCCGGAAGCCGCCGGTCTGCGCCATCTTGCCTTCGAGGTCGACGACGTTGCCGCAGCTGTAGGCGAGGTTGAGGGAAAAGGCGTAGCCTGCGAGCCGATACGCACGGATGAATATACCGGCAAACGGTTTGTGTTTTTCAGCGATCCTGACGGGTTGCCGATTGAATTGTATGAGAAGTGATGCGGAATTGCAGTCAAAATGCAGCAATAAGCAGGTGATGTGGCGAAGATGAGAGGTAGGCAACCGGTACGTGTACAATATTACGACTCGCCGTGCGGAGAGATGGTCTTGGCGTCGGTGGGAGAGGCTTTGTGTCTGTGCGACTGGAACGGGATGCCATGCGCCTGCCGCAACAAGCGCCGGCTTGCGCGCCGGCTGAATGCGGAATTTCTGGTTGAGACATCCGCCGTGCTCGAGCAAGCGAAGAAACAACTTGAAGACTACTTCGCATGCCGCCGCAAGGCTTTCGACATCCCGCTGCGTCTTGTGGGAACGGATTTCCAACAGCAAGTGTGGGAAGCATTGCTCGGCATACCATACGGAGAGACTGTGAGCTACAAAGATATTGCCCTGAGAGTTGGCAATCCTGAAGGCGTCAGAGCCGTGGCGCAAGCCGTAGGGGCAAACGGCATAGCAATTTTTATTCCATGCCATCGCGTCGTGGGCAGCAACCATTCCCTGACCGGCTTTGCCGGAGGATTGGAGGCAAAAAGAATGTTGCTTGAAATAGAAAACAAAAACAAAACGAAGATATTATGACCATACATCAGATTGCGTTCAGTCCCACTGGAGGCACACGCCGCGTCGGCGAACTTCTGTGCGATGGTTTTGGGGCGAAAAGCGTTGTTACAGAACTATGTGTGAAGGAGGACGACCTGTGTCTGCCGAACATCGCTGCCGACGACCTGGTGGTTGTCGCGATGCCCGTGTACGCAGGCCGTGTGCCGGCATTGGCTGTGGAAAGGCTGAATGCCGTTGAGTCAAACGGCGCCACCTGTGTGATTGTCGCCGTTTACGGCAACAGAGCCTACGAGGATGCTTTGGTTGAAATGCAGGATGTGGCGACAGCGCAGGGATTCAACGTTGTAGCAGCCGTTGCCGCCAACGCAGAGCACAGCATTTGCCGTATGTACGGCGCCGGCAGGCCTGACGTAGCCGATGCCGGAGAGCTGGCATCCTTTGGCAGAGCCATTCTTGAGAGGGTGCAAGGCGGCAAACCGTTCGGCCGTCTCGCATTGCCAGGCAACCGCCCGTACAAGCAAGGCTGCAGCGGACCTTTTCCTGTGGCAAACCAAGACTGTACGGAATGCGGTGTCTGCGCGAGCCAATGCCCGACAGGTGCAATATCTGCCGACAATCCAAAAGACAACAACAACCAGCTCTGCATCGGCTGTATGCGGTGCGTGTCGGTCTGCCCGTCGCATGCGAGGGGCATCGGCGAGTCTCTGAAAGTGTTGGCAGCCCGCCTTGAGCCGCTCTGCCGTGATCGGAAAAAGAACGAGTTGTTTTTGTGTTAAGCCTTTCCCGGCTTCACGCGGTTTCTTTCGAGCTCCTGAAGGCTTTCCATCTTCTTTGACTCAAGGAACTCGTAAATGCCGCACAAGTGCTCGCGTACGCGGCCGTGGCCGAATTCGTATACCTTGCTGACAAGTCCGTCGAGGAAGTCGCGGTCGTGACTCACCACGATGAGCGTGCCATCGAAGTCCAGCAGGGCTTGCTTGAGCACGTCCTTTGTCTTGAGGTCAAGGTGGTTGGTCGGCTCGTCAAGAATAAGCAGGTTGACGGGCTCCAACAGGAGTTTGAGTATGGCAAGGCGAGTGCGTTCACCTCCAGACAGCACCTTCACTTTCTTTGTCGACTCCTCTCCTCCGAACATAAATGCGCCGAGAAGGTCGCGAATCTTGTTGCGCACATCGCCTTTAGCCACGTCGTCGATGGTCTGGAACACCGTTAGCTCGCCGTCGAGCAGCGAAGCTTGATTTTGTGCGAAGTAGCCAATCTGCACATTGTGTCCGAGTTCGAGTTTTCCTTCGTTTTGCAGTTGCCCCATAATGCATTTCACGAGAGTCGACTTTCCTTCGCCGTTTCGCCCCACGAAGGCAATCTTGTCGCCGCGTTCGACGGTAAGATTGACACCGCTGAAAACATTCTTGCCGTCGAACGACATTGCCACATCGCTCATTTGCACAGGGTAGGCACCGCTGCGCGGACTCGGAGGAAACTTCAGCCGGAGTCGGCTTGTGTCTTCCTCGTCCACCTCTATGAGTTGGAGTTTCTCAAGCATCTTTACGCGGCTCTGCACCTGCAGAGTCTTGGAATACGTGCCTTTGAAACGCTCGATGAATTCCTTTGTGTCGGCAATCATCTTCTGCTGCTCCTCATATTGTTTCATCTGCTGTTCGCGACGCTCCTTGCGCAACTCCAGATATTGGCTGTAAGTTGCCTTGTAGTCGTATATCCGTCCCATTGTCACCTCGATGGTGCGAGTGGTTATGTCGTCGACAAACTTGCGGTCGTGGCTTATCACCACCACGGCTTTTGAACTGTTGCAGATAAAGTCCTCAAGCCATCCGATCGACTCGATGTCGAGGTGGTTTGTAGGCTCGTCAAGAAGCAGCACGTCGGGCGACTTGAGCAGCAGTTTCGCAAGCTCGATGCGCATGCGCCAGCCGCCCGAAAACTCGCTGGTTGGGCGGTTGAAGTCCTCGCGCTCGAAGCCCAGACCGAGAAGCGTTTTCTCAACATCCTCCTCGAAATGAGTCATGTCGATTGCGTAGAACTTCTCAGAAAGCGTTGACACATTCTCGATGAGCTGCATGTATTCATCGCTGTCATAGTCGGTGCGTGTCAAGAGCTCGTTGTTGATGCGGTCTATCTCCGCCTGGATTTGGTGCAGATGAGCGAAAGCCTGGCATGTCTCCTCAAACACGGTGCGGCCGTCCTCGGTCATCAAATGTTGGGGAAGATAGGCGATTACGCAATCTTTAGGCGCGGAGACAGAGCCGCGTGTGGCTGTCCGCACGCCGGCGATAATCTTCAGCAAAGTGCTCTTTCCTGCGCCGTTCTTGCCCATAAGGGCTATACGGTCTTTCTCGTTTATCTGAAAGGAAATATCCTTGAATAGGGTGGTGCCGCCAAATTCGACGGTCAGTCCATCAACTGTAATCATAAATGTTTCTTGTGGTTGTTGAAAAAACGCTGCTAAAGCATATACATGCCGCTTTCTTTCTGCAAAGGTAGTGTTTTTCTTGGGAATTCGGTGGTTTGCCGGGTGAATCAGGTGTAAAGAGCCACCTCCACACCTTGACAGGCAAACGTTGTCGGGGGTGCTTTTTCGCTATTTTGTCCCGAATTTGTTCCGGTCGTTGTTAAAAAAAAGTAAGGTTCAAATGATTACAATTGTAATCATTTGAACCTTTGATTGTCGGGGTGAGAAGACTCGAACTTCCGACCTCCACGTCCCGAACGTGGCGCGCTAACCAACTGTGCTACACCCCGAGTCCGAAAATCGAATGCAAAGGTACTCACTTTTCTGAATATTGCAATGTTTTTGCGGATATTTTTTTATTGCAGGGCAAAATTTTTATTTAAAGACGCGTTTGCGTCGGTGCTTGTCAATGCGCTTCAAGCCAGTTTGCGCCCGAGCCGCAGTCGGCAACGAGAGGTACAGTTCCGCTGAACGCAGCCTCCATCTCTTCTTTTACAATGCGGGACACAGAATCCTCTTCGCCAGGAACGACGTCGAAGTTCAACTCATCGTGCACCTGCAGCAGCATCTTCGACCGTATTCCTTCGCGGTCAAACCGACGGTAAATGCGGTTCATCGCGATTTTGATGATGTCGGCAGCAGTTCCCTGTATTGGAGCGTTGATTGCGTTTCGCTCGGCATATCCGCGCACCACGGCGTTTCGCGATGTTATGTCGGGAAGCATGCGGCGCCGTCCGAACAGGGTTGTCACAAAGCCTTTCTCTTTCGCCATCTCGATGCTCTGGTCCATAAACCGACGCACGCCGGGGAATGTCTTGAAGTAGCCTTCAATCAGTTGCTTGGCCTCGCTACGATGTATTTGCAGTCGCTCCGACAGTCCGAATGCCGAAATGCCGTAAATCATACCGAAGTTTGCGGTTTTTGCTTTCCGTCGCTGGTCGTCGGTCACGTCTTCGGTGCGTTCGTGGAAAATTTTGGCGGCAGTGGCACGGTGGATGTCCTCGCCGGCAAGGAAAGCCTCCACGAGCGCCTCGTCCTTGCTGATGTTTGCCACGATGCGCAGCTCAATCTGCGAATAGTCGGCAGAGAAGAACGAGTGCCCGTCATCAGGGATGAACGCTTTGCGGATTTCCCGTCCGTCGTCGTTTCTGATAGGGATGTTCTGCAGGTTCGGGTTTGTCGACGACAGGCGTCCAGTGGCCGTGACAGTCTGATTGTAGGTGGTGTGGATTTTTCCCGTGTGAGGGTTTATAAGTTCGGGGAGAGCATTGACGTAGGTTGACAGAAGCTTCTTTATCTTTCGGAACTCCAGGATCTTGCCCACGATGGGGTGTTTTCCCGACAGCTTTTCAAGCACCTCCTCCGTGGTGGAGTATTGCCCGGTTTTCGTTTTTTTCGCTTTTTCATCGATTTTCAGCCTGTCGAACAGCACTTCGCCCACCTGTGCCGGCGAGCCCACGTTGAACTGTATTCCCGCAAGGTCGATGCATGTCCGCTCGATGTCGGCAAGACGCTGAGTCAGGGCTTTGGAGTAGGCGGCAAGGGCATCGGTGTCGATGCGCACGCCAGTGTGCTCCATGTCGGCGAGCACCTCGACGAGCGGCAGCTCGATGTCGTGGAGCAGATGCGCCATTTTCTCCTCCTCGAGTTTCTTGTCAAACACAGGCTTCAGCTCGAGGCATGCCGCGGCACGTGCGCAAGCCACCTTGGCTATATCCTCGATTTCGAGCGAGAGCGCCGGGTTGAACTTGTTGGCCTTTGCCGTGGCGGGCAGTTGATAGTCGGGCAGAATTTTTTTCAGATATATCTCCGCCAGCCGGTTTATTGAATGGCTCATCTCCGGTTGCAGCAGATAGTGCGCGATGGCGACATCATAGTAGGGCGCCGCTAATTTCTCAGCAATGTTGAGCGCCACCACCATATCGAATTTCAGGTTTATGCCCACTTTCTCCACAGTTTCCGATTTAAGGATGCGCAAAATGTCGAAAGCCGACTCCTCGGTGGCTTCAAGATAGAAAGCCTCGTCGGGACTCAGTGCCACAGCGATGCCGGCAGGAACAGCCTCCATGGCGTTTGGCGCGGTGCAGACCATGTGGATTCCTATTGTTTTCTGCGACAACGCCTTGTCGACAAGCTCGTCGATGTTGGCATCGGTTGCGATGATCGTTTTGCAGGTATGCTCGGTTGGCGCAGGCTCCGCCTCTGCGGCTGCCGCGTCAGTCATGTCGTCGCCGAAGAGCGAAAGTTCGCCGAAAGCGGGCGCAGGCTTTGGAGTAGGCTTTGCCTCCGCCTTGTCGCCGAGCACGCGCGACAGCAACGAGCGGAACTCCAGTTTGCCGAAGATGTCGCGGATGGCGGCTTCGTCGACAGGGTGGCGGCTGTAAGCCTCCTCGTCGAATTCAATCGGCACTTCGGTGCATATCGTGGCGAGTTTTTTTGAGAACAGAATGTTGTCCACGTTTGATTCGACTTTGGTTTTCAGCGCGCCTTTCAGCTTATCGGTGTTGGCAATGAGATTCTCCACGCTGTCGAACTCCAGAATCAGTTTCGACGCCGTTTTCTCACCGACGCCCGGGCATCCGACAATGTTGTCCACCTTGTCGCCCATGAGCGCCAGAATGTCGATCACCTGTATCGGGCGGTTGATGCCGAACACGTCGCACACCTCCTTCTCGCCGCGCACCTCCGCCGGCTGTCCCTTGTAGCCCGGACGGTAGATTTTCACAGACGGGTCGACAAGTTGACTGAGATCCTTGTCGGGCGACATGATAAACGTTGAGAATCCGCGGCTGCGGCTCATCGTGGCAAGCGTGCCAATCACGTCGTCGGCCTCATATCCCTCTTTTTCCACCACAGGGATTCCGTAAGCCCGTATAATGTCTTTGATGTATGGAACAGCCACCTTGATATCCTCCGGTGTAGCCTCGCGACCAGCCTTATAGTCGGCAAACATCTCGTGGCGGAACGTTTTTCCCGCAGGGTCGAAACACACGGCGATATGCGTCGGGTTCTCCTTGCGCAGCACCTCCTCGAGCGTGTTTACAAAGCCGAAGATGGCGGAAGTGTTCATTCCCCCCGACGTGAATCGAGGAGAGTATTTCATCGCGTGGTATGCCCGGAAAATCAAGGCATAGGCATCGAGCAAAAATAATTTTTTCTGTTCCATATATTGAAGGTGAATAGTACTAATTAATATAAAAAAATCAATGATTCGGCATTAATTCACCGTGAAATTACAATTTTCGCAGAATAAATGATTACTTTTGTGTCTTAAAAATCGTTTTATGACGAATTTTGATGAAATAAGAGACCTGATATCATCCGATTTGGAGCGGCTGCAGAAGATAATAAAGCAGTCGCTCTCAAGCAATAGTCCGCTGCTCAATAAGATTGTAGACAAGTATTTGGAAACAAAAGGCAAGCAGATACGCCCGATAATCGTTGTGCTCAGTGCCAAGTTTTTCGGCGCCGAGGTGTCGGACGGTGTGCTCTGTGGCGCGGCGTCGGTGGAATTGCTCCACAATGCCTCTCTGATACACGATGACGTTATCGACGAGACCAAGCAGCGTCGCGGCCACGACACCATCAACAACACGTGGGACAACCATATCGCCGTGCTTGTCGGCGATTTCTTTGTCAGCAACGCCCTTGCTTGTGCCATCCGCACCAACGATTTCCGTGTGATAAGCACCATCTCCGAGCTCGGCAAGGAACTGTCGACCGGCGAGATTGACCAAATCGACGTTGCCAAGCATCATTCCATCGACGAGCAGACTTATTTCAGCATCATAAACAAGAAGACGGCATCGCTGTTCCAGAGTTGTGTGAAGGTGGGTGGATACTCTGTAGGTGCCTCCGACATCGACATCGCCAACCTGTCGAAGTTTGTGGAGCTGCTGGGACTGTCGTTCCAAATCAAGGACGACATCTTCGACTATTTCAAGGATGATGCCATAGGCAAGCCCACGGGCAACGATTTGCGCGAGGGAAAGGTGACGCTGCCGCTGATTTACGCATTGTCGCGCACCGAGTCGCCGCGCCACGAAGAGATGCGCCGTCTTGCCGACTCCGACTCGCTTACCACCGAACAGATAGAGACGCTGATAGACTTTGCCAAGGCAGAGGGCGGAATCGAATATGCCTATGCCACGATGGAGCGTCTGCGCGCCGAGGCACGCAGCATCCTTGAGCCATATCCCGACAACGAAGCCAAGCGGGCATTCCTGTCGCTGTTCGACTACATAATCAAACGCCACCACTGATGTTGTTGCCGTATCTTGAACCGGGACGCCTCGAGGCAGGATGCGACGAGGCTGGGCGCGGATGCCTTGCCGGACCGGTGTTTGCCGCGGCGGTGATTCTGCCCGACGGCTACACCAACGACCTTCTCAACGACTCAAAGAAGCTTTCCGAGCATGCCCGCGACGCACTGCGTCCCGTGATAGAGCGCGACGCCCTGGCTTGGGCTGTGGGCATCGTTGACAACGATGAGATTGACCACATCAACATCCTTCAGGCTTCGTTTCTCGCCATGCACCGCGCCGTGGACGGCTTGTCGGTGCGCCCCGACTTTCTGCTTGTCGACGGCAACCGTTTCCGTCCCTACGACGGCATCAGCCACCAATGCATTGTGAAAGGCGACGGCAAGATGATGAGCATCGCCGCCGCGTCGATTCTTGCAAAGACCCACCGCGATGAGTTTATGAAACGCATCCACGAGGAATTTCCGCAATACGGCTGGAACGTGAACAAAGGTTATCCCACGAAAGCCCATCGCGAAGCCATTGCGCGTTTCGGCGCCACCCCCTACCACCGCCACACCTTCCGCCTGCTCGCCGAGCCTTCGCTGTTCCCTGAGTTGTAGACCACCTCGCTCGGTTGCTGCAGACGCAACTTTCTTTTTGCAGTGTTTAACGACCTGCTCGTTGTGATTCGCTTTAAAATTCTTATCTTTGTTACTGCAGATGCAACTTGACACCGAGTGATTCCGTGCGATATTTGGTTGTGATTTGCTTTAAAATTCTTATCTTTGTTACTATAGATACAACTCCGAACATCTCGGCTATTCTCCGTGGATAGTTGTGATTTGCTTTAAAATTCTTATCTTTGTTACTATAGATACAACAGAAGCGCTGTTGACATATGACGATACATAGTTGTGATTTGCTTTAAAATTCTTATCTTTGTTACTATAGATACAACGTTCAACTCCAACCCGTCGTCGGTGAACGTGTTGTGATTTGCTTTAAAATTCTTATCTTTGTTACTATAGATACAACTCAACTTGTTGCTGATACCAGTTGTTAAGTGTTGTGATTTGCTTTAAAATTCTTATCTTTGTTACTATAGATACAACCGTCCTCTCCTACAAACATGTCTCGAAGAGTTGTGATTTGCTTTAAAATTCTTATCTTTGTTACTATAGATACAACACTATGTAAATAGGTATAGCATTGTGAAAAGTTGTGATTTGCTTTAAAATTCTTATCTTTGTTACTATAGATACAACTCACCGCGAACGAGGTCGACACTCGCTTTGGTTGTGATTTGCTTTAAAATTCTTATCTTTGTTACTATAGATACAACACCGAAATAATCGGAATAGTAACGATTCTGTTGTGATTTGCTTTAAAATTCTTATCTTTGTTACTATAGATACAACAGTATATCCACCATCAGAAGTCTTATCATGTTGTGATTTGCTTTAAAATTCTTATCTTTGTTACTATAGATACAACGTCCGCATTGAGGGAATATGCTTGAACTTGTTGTGATTTGCTTTAAAATTCTTATCTTTGTTACTATAGATACAACAGGATGTGTGTAACGTGGTGTTGTATAGACTGTTATGTGTAGTTGTAGAAATAAAAAAAGAAGGACTTTTTTGTAGGCGGAAGTGATTACTATTAGTGGATTTCATTTTCTGTTGAAGTGCGTTTCGGATTAGAAAAGTTCCAATTGAGTGCCAGGAGAGTAACTTGGTGCTGTTTTCTTTCCATAAAAAATGCTAATATTGCCAAATTGTTTATCAGTGATGCACATTATTCCCACCTTCCCATATTCAGGAAGTCTTGATGTCACTCTTTTGATATGGGTTTCGGCATTTTCTATGCTTGCGCAGTGCCTGATGTAGATTGAAAATTGAAACATTGAGAACCCATCCTGTATTAGATTCTTGCGAAACGCAGCATATGCCTTCCTGTCCTTCTTGGTTTCGGTGGGTAAGTCGAAAAATACCATTATCCACATAACTCTATATTGACTGATGCGTTCATCCATAAATTCTGTTATCTTGCAGGGTATGAGATTTTCCGAATCTCACCGTTGAAACATTTTGCCAAAGAAGAGGAAGTTTGGCTTGCGGCTACCATCAGAGGTCTTTTCTTTCCGCCTATGGTTACATCAATTGTCGGAATGTTTAACAATTCTATCTTTATATGTTTGGTAAGAGACAGATTCTCCATTCCGTATTTTTTCATAATAGAAAAAACCAGCTCGTCGACATAAGGCCGATATGGTTCCATTATGTCGTCGGCAAGACAATAGGCATTGTATCTATTATGGTGATGAATCCCAAATGTTGGCAAGAGTCCGCTGCCCACAATGGCCCGAGCAATGACAGCCCGTAGAATAGCGTATCCGTAATTCAGAAGGTTGTTTGGCGGGATTCCGTTACGGTCGCGGGTGAATTTGTAGCCGTTAAGTGGTGAGAAAATGTTTTTCCAATAAAAGACCGCCGCACGAGCTTCAAGATTGTCGGCATCTCCGCTTTTTACGTCGGCGGCCCATTTCATCATTCCGCGGATTTCAACGTTGGAGCATACCGACAGCACTTTCGCTTGATTCTCAATTTTAGCCTTAACCGTTTGTTGCCAAAGTTGTTTTTTCAGAGGTGCGGAGGCTTCTATTTGACTCGTGAAACGTTCTGTCTGGATGGAATTTCCAGCCAGCGGAAGCAGCAAACCTGTGGGCATATTCTTGTCGTTGCAAGTGACCACCGCGCTGTTGTTGTCGAGCAAGGCGTTCATCAGTGCGTGCGTCAGCGTTATTTGGCGATTGTCGAGGATGAGGATTCCGATGTCCTCGATAGGCTTTGTCACAATTGACTGTTGTTTGATAATGTCGGCAACATTGCCGGCCTTCTCAATTTCCGGCAATTTTATAACTATCTGTCCCTGTTTTAGGGACAGATAGGCCGGATTACTGAAATATAGAGTTTTTTTAATCATAAGCTGTTATGTCAGTATTCTCCGACAGCGACAATTTGTCCGATGTCGTTTACGCGGACTTTGATAATATTTTCAAGCGCTGGTAATGAACGTATGCGTATCCACGTAGTCCCTTTTAGAGCGTTGTTGGCATCGACGGTGGTTTCTAAATGATGACGGAAAAAATAGTCTCCTGGAGAAATCTTTTGTACGCGGAAAAGATTCGGACTTATGATTTTGTTGTTGTTGGGGTTGAGCAGGTCGATTTCTGCAGGATTGAACCCCGTCTTCTCATTAGGAAAAACGAAGTATTCATTTTTCTTAATGGAGAATAAGAATTTCCATCCTTTGTCGGCGTTGAAATTCCGGTCTACGGCAGGTTGCTTATGTATAACTCTATTTGTCGCGATATAGAAAGGAACTGCCTGCTCTTTTATATTGCCGTCAGCGTCTTTGTATATCGCAATGTGATGGTTGTTGCCTGGAACAACAAAATCGGAAGGAATTTTATTTCCGTCGGAGTTGAGGATAGGTCGACCCATGTTGTTGCGCTTGTGGCGAATTGGGACTCCAGAGATACCGGTTTTGATGGTGACTTTCTTTATGGCAATGCCTTTTTCTTTATTCAGCCAAATTGGATTTTCATCTATGTTGGAGAATGCTTTTTGAGGGTCTTCTCCAAATTCGTAGAACCTGTCGGTTAAGATGCGTCTGATTTTAGCATCCAATATCTGTGCTATTTTAGTCTTGTCGAGTTTTATGTCGACAGCGATTCTTTGAGTGAAAACAGGCTTAGGAACAACGGTTTTCACTTTGACAGGGACAGTGTCGGAATGGGAATCGTCAACGTATATCGGATTCTTTGTGATTGAGTTTTTTCGAGAGAAAGCCAGAGAGGCATTGCCGTCAAATTCTTCAATCCGTTTCATCAGAGCTTGGCGATATGACTTGTCGGCAACCGTCATGATTTTGTCGGTGTCAAAAGAAGAATTTACAGATTCAAGTTTTGTTTCATATTGCTTTACACAACCGTAAGTCGTTTCATTAAACAATTGTCCGCGTGGAGTGAGTTCTACAATCTTTGTCCCTTTGCCGTTTTTGGTCATATAGGAGTTGCGTGTCGCAACTTTATTTTTGGCTTTGTGCGAAACGAAAATGTCATTCAGTTGCCTTTTAGCCTCCGCTCGGAATTCGTCTAAAGGCAAAGGCGGATTGAAACACAATTTTCCGTCTTTGTTGCGGTGCAACTCTTTTTGTTGAATTGCATAAATGGCGTTGCCCTTATCGCTTCTGGCATTAAGATTGTTCAGAAACTGAATGAAAGAAGGTTTTGTAAAAGCAACAGTGAGGGCGTCCATCGCGTGGTGTCGATGGTCGTTGCGTTTTGTCCAATCTTTGATTTTGTAGATTCTTCGTCCGTCTTTGTCTTGTATTGTTTCAGTCAGATTCAGAGCCTTGTATTTTTCCCAATTAAGTTCCTTCATCACGTCGACCAATTGCCAATCTTCGCGCAGACGAGCAGTGATTGCTCCTGACGACGCAACCACTTTGCGTGTGGCTGGTTCGAGAATTTCCATGGCTTTCCGGGAAATGTATTGAGTTTCGCGGATGTCCCTGTTTATGAAGTCGGTGGGAATCTCAGACTCCGACATTAAAAGATATTTGTGTTTGGTTCGGCTTATTTTGCCATTTTTCAGCAAATCGTCGATACGTTTTTTATACTGGACGGCATAGTCTTCACCGAATTCAGATAAGATATAATCGTATGCCGTTTGATTGCTTTTGTTTTGATTAATGTTGTGAAATTCCAATGTCTTGTTTGACAAAGAATCATCAAACAGTCTGGCTTGCGGGATGATATGCTCAATCTCAATCTCTTTGCTAAATAGAATGTCATCTGTTATGAGAGATTGGGAATATAGAGTCTTGAAGCCAGTGTGCTCAAGTTCCTTGTACAGCTTGTATCTGACAATGTCATTTCTGCTCGGATTCTGGATGCCGAATCGCTCTTGCAATAATTTCCGGATTGAATTGTTTTCTTTTTCATTGGCATTGTTGGCAGAGTTTAATTTTGCCCGCTCGTCAGCGCTCTTTTTTAATTCACGAGCCAGTTCTATGCGGATTTCATCAGGGTTGCCGTATGTTGATATCAAGGCATTCGTTATGTTGATTAATTGGTTGAGGATTTTTTCAACGACAGGCTGGCGCAGAGAATTGCGTGGCAGCAAGTCAATCTGGCTGACTAAGACTTTGTTGAGAATGTCCTGTTTTGTAAGCGACCGTTTTGAGTGGTTGTATCCTGCAGCATTGCAGGCGTCGCTGTATTGCAATCCATTTCGCAAGTGTGGAAGTATGCGCATTATGGCTTTTGCACTTAGATTACCGTAGTCGTTGTCGAAAGATATTTTCGACATAATTGATGCGTATTCCTTGCTGAATCCGTATCTTCTTTGCAATTTCTTGATCAAAGAAGAGTCTCCGGTTTTGGAATTGTCGCCGGCGTAAGAATAAAGCAGATGCCACAGTTGATAAATAGGGCATGTCTTTAAGGAATGACTGTCGGTAGGACAATCTAAAGACAGGATGTCAGTATTTATCCCCAACATCTTGAAAATAGGCTCGATTATAAGCATTGTGTCTTTAAAAGATGCCTTATTGAAGTTGTTGTTGTCGTGTCCGCTTTGCAGAATTATTTCCTTGAATGCGTCAAAAATGGCAGAAATTGTGGCGTTGCCTTGAATCTCTTTGTAATTCAAGGAGCATTTGGAATCTTTGTGTAATAATTTTAGAATCTCAGCGCAGGTTAGTTTCTTCCGAATTGACAGCTCTTCGAAGAGGATTTGCCGCTCATCGGAGGAGAGACTGAGCTCTTCACCGTAAATATTTGAAATCTTAAGGTTGTTGATAGTTTGCCAAATTTTGAATTCTTGGAAAATTGGCGATGATTTTGGGCATACTTTTGGGCCGAATTCAATAATTTTCTTTTTGCCGTCGACAGTTATTTCCCTCTTCTGTTTCTCAAATTCACAAATGGCAATGTTGCTTTTTTGAGATTTCAGGTCGCGTTGGAAAAATATAATGATGTCTCTGATTATGTGTAGCCTTTCTGGAGTCAGTTCTTTATGAAATCTTGCCTGGGTTTCCCAAATACGGTTGAATTCATCCTCATAGTCCTGACGGTAGAAGACTTGTCCTTTCAGTTTGTTGTTCGGATTTCTGTCCAATTGAGACATCAGGTACTGACCGATTGTTTGATTGTTGATAAACAGCTCCTTGCTCCGGTCGCTGATGTCCCCGAGGTATCCACTTGAATTTCTGATTTCAGAGCTGATTTTTTCCAGGACTAAAGCCAATTCTTCAAGTCTGATTTGTTGCGTTGCAGCTTGCGCTCTTAAACAATACAGTTCTCTCTTTTTCTCTGAAGGGCTGCCTTTTTGCTTGATGCGTTGCACATCTTGTCCGTCTAAAATGATGTCGCAGTTTTTGGCTTTTAGAAGAGAGCCTGTGTCGATATTCTTTAGGTGAGGGTAAAATTGCGTCTGGCAGTCAACTATTTTATTGAATTCGTTGATTAGGTCGGAACGATAAAAAGGAGGAATGTATTGAATCCCTTGTTTTAGATTGTTGAATACATACTCTCCTGGGGTTAAGTGACTTTGATACAATTTCTTTGCAATGTCTATGTTGTCAATAGCCCCATTGTCGTTTGGTTGAGCTTTCCTGTTGCTTTTATATCCACGCTTTTTGTTTATCATCAATAGTACACGTGACAATTCTTCAAGAGTGATTTCTTCGGTTGCGGCTTTTGCGCGCAGGCGAAGTGTTTCAAACGTGGTGTTTGAGCCATTCTCGCAGAGAACGGTGTCAGGAGATATGAATTTGAATCGTATTAAACTTTTTATAAGCTCTTTCCTTCTCTGCTTGTATCTGGAAAGGTTCAGCCTCATGCCGTGGGCCAATCTCCTGTTTGCATTAGTCGTGATGGGTTTCCCTTTTTCGAAGTTTGTTTTTTCATCGGTTGTTAAAGGATTTACGCGGACGCCAAGTTTTAAGATTCTTGACGCTTCTGTATCGTTTTCTTTTTCTTGGACAACGGCCCATCCAATGCTTGTGGAGCCAAGGTCAAAACCAAATATAAGTTTCATAACTAATCGGGTGTTTTCAATGTTATTGTTTTTTTGTTTGCAAGGTAGTAATTTTTTTTGAAAAAAAGTTGGAAAAGTCGTTGAAAAGTGCCAAATTTGCGGTAGAATTTTAAGCAAATCACAATAAGGAGCCTGGCTCCGTTGTGAAAACATTAGGAATTTCCATCAGCCTTAAAACGGTGGATGCGCCTGCGGTAAATGCTGCAGGCGTTTTTTTATTGGTTGGTGTGGTTGGACGTCGTAAAGCCAAAAAGTTGCAAATAGGGCATAAAAATGCACAAAAATGTGATTTACATGGCAAATAAGTCGTAAATTTATGGCGGAAAAACAAAAACTCAATTACCTATGATGAAAAAAATCTTTCTTGTAGCTGGACTTCTTTTGGCCGGCGCAATGACAACCAACGCAAAAACAGCTGTCGACCGTATGGACCCACCGATGTGGTGGACAGGGATGGAAAACCAGCAGCTGCAGATAATGGTTACGGGCGAGGGCATACGCGACGCTGTGCCCTCGGTCGACTGCCCTGGCGTGAAACTTGACTCCGTGGCGCGCCTCGACAGCCCGAATTATCAGTTTCTGTATCTCACCATCGGCAGCGACGCCAAACCTGGCACTGTCGACATCACGTTTGCCAGCGGCAAGCGCAAAATCAAGAAGCAATATGAACTGCTTGCCCGTCAGGGCGACGGAGCAAGTCACGAGGGTTTTGACTCTTCCGACGTGCTTTACCTGATGATGCCCGACCGCTTTGCCGACGGCGGCGACGTGAAGCATCAGTCTACCAATTTCGACTACCGCATAGACCGGACGAACCCGGGCGCGCGCCACGGCGGCACGCTGAAGGGCATCTCCGACCATCTCGACTATCTTGAGGAGCTGGGCATCACGGCAGTGTGGCTCACCCCTGTGCTTGAGAACGATATGCCCGGTGGCTGCTATCACGGTTATGCCACCACCGACTATTACCGTGTGGATCCGCGCTTCGGAAGCAACGACGACTACCGCCACTTGATTTCAGAATGCCACAGCCGCGGTATCAAGGTGGTTATGGATATGATTTTCAACCACTGCGGACTCTACCATCCGTGGCTCTACGACCTTCCCAGCCACGACTGGCTCAATGCCCAGCCGACAGCCGACGGCATCAGAAGCGTGCAGCAGGCAAATTTGACAGGCAAGAGAAACGCCGCCGTCGACTCGTTGCTGCTCACCAACTTCCGGCTTAACACGGTGCATGATCCGTATGTGAGCCAATACGACTTCAAGCACACCGTCGACGGATGGTTTGTGTCGGGTATGCCCGACCTCAATCAGCGCAACCCCCACTTGATGACATATCTTATCCAAAACTCCATCTGGTGGATTGAGTATGCCGGAATCAACGGCATCCGCATGGACACCTATCCGTATGCCGACATGGAGGCTATGGCGCGTTGGAACCGCGCCGTGGCACGCGAGTATCCGCGGTTCAACATCGTTGGCGAAAGCTGGCTTGAAAACGAGGCGAGCATTGCGTATATGCAACGCGGCAACAAGTTGAACCCAGTCAATACAGAATTGCCAACGGTAATGGATTTCCCGTTGTGCTTGATGGCGCAGCAAGCGTTTGGAGAACAGACAAAATCAGGAAGCGACGGACTCAACCGCCTGTTTAACCACCTTGCGCTCGACATGCTTTATGCCGACTGCAGCAGGTTGCTGACGTTCTACGACAACCATGACACAGACCGTTTCCTCTTAGAGGAGCCGTCTGACCTTGCCCGCTGGAAACAGGCGCAGGCATTCCTTTTGACCACCCGCGGCATTCCGCAGATATACTATGGCACAGAAGTGCTGATGCACGGCAGCAAGGCTGTGACCGACGGCTATGTGCGCCTCGACATGCCAGGCGGATTCCCAGGCGACAGCGTGTCGGTGTTTACCGCCGACGGACGCACGCCGCTCCAGCGCGACGCGTTCAACTTCATGAGCCGTCTGCTCCATTGGCGCCAAGGCAACAAAGCCGTGTCGGCAGGCACATTGCGTCATTTCATGCCGTCCAACCAGCTCTACGTCTATGAGCGCACCAACGGTGACCGCCGCTTCATCGTGCTGATGAACGGCACCGATGAGCCTCTCACCGATGTTGACATGAGTCGATATGCTGAAATCATGTGTCCCGGCGACACTTTCCGCGACGTGATTACCGGCGATGCCGTGACCGTCGCGCCGCACATGTCGTTTCCCGCACGCGCCACTTTGGTGCTCGAATAGCCATCGCGCCGCATAGGAATACAGCAAGAAGACGCCGACTCCGTTATGGAGCCGGCGTCTTTCTGTTGGTGCGCAGGCATTATGGAAAAGAAACGATGCGTGGTTAAACATTGTTAATTCGGTAAAAGATGTTTACACACACCGCCAATTCATGGGATTTATGTTTAACTTTGAATGTTAAAATAATGGGAAAAGAAAATAAAAATGAAGCGGATTAAGCATATCATTCTGATAATCTTACTGCTGTCTGTCGGATTTGCCGACAGACAACCGATGAAAGCCGTGACGGCGTCAGACAGCGTTGTCGACACCACCGTCGACTCGTTTTCTGTGAAAATGGATTCAGCCATCAGGCAGTTTGTGTCGAGCCGTGCCATGACAGGAGCCACAGTGGGCGTCTGTGTGATGGATTTGCGCACAGGCACACCAGTTGCGTCCTACAATCTTGAGCGGCAAATGATACCGGCGTCAGTGATGAAAATTGTCACATCGTCGGCAGCGTTGAAGCAACTCACCCAAAACTTCCATTTCCGCACGCGTCTGAAATATACAGGTACTATCGACAAAAACGGAACGCTCAACGGCGACATTGTCATCGAGGGCGGCATTGACCCGACGCTTGACTCCAAGCATTTCCCCGACCGCGAAACCTTTGTCTCCGCCGCTGTTGAAAACATCAAACTGTGGGGCATAAAAGCTATCAAAGGCAACATCCGCCCGGAGGAAAAGATACAGCCGCACAACGCCGTGCCAAAAGATTGGCTCGACGCCGACGTGACGGAAGACTATGGCGCGGGAGTGCATTCGATAAACTACAACGACAATCTGTTCTCGCTGATTATTGACACATCGAGCGGCCGCGCCCTTGTGGTCGACACCGTGCCGCATCTGCGTTCGATACAGATAGACAACCGGATGACGGTGGTGAATCGCGGCAGATTCAGCCCTGTCGTGCAACGCAAGAAAAACAACAGCCGAATCACGCTTAGCGGAGCTATGCGCCGCATGCAGGAGCCGATAGAAGTGGTCACCACGATGCCGCATCCAGCCGTAGGTTTGTGTGCCGATGTGAGAGAGACACTCGAGAGCGAGGGCATCCCCGTTGAAGGAAAAAAGGTGAGTGCAAGCGACAGCGATGCCATGCAAATCCTGTCGTACGAGTCGCCTGTGCTGCCAGAGATTCTGAAATCGTTGCTTTTCCGCAGCGACAACATGTATGCCGAGTCGGTGCAGCGCAAATTGGGCGAGAGCATCTACGGCGATCCGCAGCGTGAGTATGGCGAGAAGGCAGTGACCAAGATAGTAGAACAATGGGGCATCAACATGGACAAGGTGACTCTCTATGACGGCAGCGGATTGAGCCGCACAAACCGGATGACACCACTGTTTCTGGCAAGCGTGCTGCGCTCGGCCGTACTCGACTGGCAGACCGGCGACCTTTTCCCGACATTGCTGCCACGATGCGGCGTTGACGGAACGGTGCGCAACCTGCTAAAAGGCACGTGCCTGTCGGGAAACATTGCATTGAAGTCGGGCAGCATGACCGGCGTGAGATGCTATGCAGGCTATTACCCCGCCGAGCGTCCGCGCTACTCCGTAGTGCTGCTTACAAACAATTTCCACTGCACCTACGAACAACTGAAATCATCGATAGAACGGCTGATGGTGGGAATGTTTGAATCGTATCAGGACACTATTGACAAACGACAAAATACTCCTCAATTATGAAAACCGACATAAGAAAAATGATTGCCGAGGCTTACGAACTCGAGGGACTTCTGCTCCTCGCCGACAATCGTGGCGCCGACACTCCGGAATATGTGTTTACGGCAATAGGAGAGAAGCTCGACAGGTTGCAGATGCTGCTTGGCGAAAGAGAAGGCGATGAGGGCGAAGAAACACAGGAAGACGCCTGTGTGGTGGAGAACGACGTGGCCGATGCCGGAAGCGAAGAGCCGGTGGCGGACGCGCCTGAAAGCGAAGAGCCGGAACCAGAGCCGGAGGAAGACGTGGCGGAAGTGACGGCAGAGCAAGTTGCCGACGGCGAATACGACAATGAGCAGGAGCCTATGGTCGAGCTCGTGCTTGACGATGAACCCACCGCAGAACCTACCGCAGAACCCGACGCGGAGACACCGAACGTTGCGGATGAAACTGAAGCCGTAGAGGCAGAGGATAATATAGAAGAAGAGACAGAAGCGAATGAAAAGGCATCCGACGACAGCGAGCCTCTGCGTCTTGACGAAAAACTGCAGCGCAGCCGTTCGAAAGACCTTAAATCAGCGTTCTCGCTCAACGACACATTCCGTTTCCGCCGCGAACTTTTCGGCAACAGTGCCGCAGAGATGACCGACGCTCTCCATATGGTGGAGGCAATGCATTCGTTTGACGAGGCGGAAGATTATTTCTATGGCGATCTTGGATGGGACCGCGAATCGGACGACGTAAAAGAATTTATGGCGATAATAAAAAATCATTTTCTATAGCGATGGCACAGAAACCCACAGCGGAAGCCGGCATACTCTATGTGGTGCCGACGCCGGTAGGCAACCTTGACGATATGACCGTCAGAGCGGTGAACGTGCTCAAGGAAGTAGACGTTATTCTTGCCGAGGACACACGCACCAGCGGAGTGCTGATGAAGCATTTCGGCATCGAGACGCGTATGCAGAGCCATCATAAATTCAACGAGCATGAGACGGCGGCAGGCATAGCCCAGCGTTTGAAAGGCGGAGAGCGCATAGCCCTTGTGTCGGATGCCGGCACTCCGGCCATCTCCGACCCCGGTTTTATGCTTGTGCGCGAATGCCGTCGTGTGGGCGTCAAAGTGGAGTGCCTTCCTGGCGCCACAGCCTTTGTTCCCGCGCTTGTCGATAGCGGCCTGCCATGCGACAAATTTTGCTTTGAGGGATTTTTGCCACAAAAAAAAGGCCGTTCCACACGCCTTGCCGAACTGAGCGTAGAGCCTCGCACAATCGTGTTCTACGAATCGCCGCTCCGCTTGGTTAAAACCCTGACACAGTTGGCAGAAGCCTTTGGTCAGGACCGAGAGGCAAGCGTCAGCCGCGAAATCTCAAAACTACACGAAGAGACCTGCCGCGGCACCCTTTCTGAACTTTGTGAACATTTTTCCGTGAACGAACCGCGAGGAGAGATTGTTATAGTAGTGTCGGGCAAGAAAGAAGAAAAAAGCGCCGGCAAAAGAGATAAGTACGCACATTTTAAAACCGAAAAAAAACAGAATTTACTATGAAGAAGATGATGATTCTCGCCCTTGCGCTTACAGGTGCGCTCGTGGCATGCAACGGCAACAAAGAGCAAAAAGACGCTATTGCCGACACTACGCAACCCGACATCTCGAAAGTTGAGGGACAGCGCGACAGCTTGATGAACCTTATTGGCGACATCAGCCAGAACCTTCTCGAGGTGAACCGTATGGAAAACATCCTTGTGAGCGGCGATTTCAAGGACACTCCCGACAAGCGTCAGGAAATCATAGCCAACATCAACGCCCTCCGTCAGGAGCTTGACGCACGCAAGCAGGCGCTGGAGGAACTTGAGAGCAAGTTGAAAAGCTCAAACGGATATTCTGCAAAATTGCAGAAAACCATAGAGTCGCAGAAGCAACTCATTGATGAGCAGTCGCAAAAAATTCAGCAGCTTGAGGCAGCATTGGCAGATGCGAATGTGAAAATCTCAGATTTGAACAAGAATGTGGAAGATTTGAACACGCAAGTGTCGACCGTGACAGAGGAGCGCAACGCAGAGACACAGCGTGCCGACAAGGTCACCGACGAACTCAACATCTGCTACTATGTTTGCGGAAGCAGCAAGGAGCTTAAAGAACACAAGATTCTGGAAAAGAAATTCTTGGGCAAGACAAAGACCATGGAGGGCGATTTCGACCGCTCTTACTTCACAAAAGCCGACAAGCGCAAGCTCACAGAAGTGAAGACTTACGCCAAGAAGGCGGAGCTGAAGACATCACATCCAGCTGGATCATACTCGATTGAGACGGTTGGCGGAACAGTGGTGATAAAGATTAAGGATGCAAAGAAGTTCTGGGAAAAATCGAATTTCCTTGTAATCCAGACTAAGTAATACTCAACATTCCCCATTTTTATAGAAATCCAGTGGTGCCAGGCATGAGAATGTCTGGCACTACGATTTTTTTTCAATCAGGTTTTTCTGCCGGCCCCGTTTATTGATGGAAAAATTTTGGATGTAGAGAAATAATTGTCGGAATATTTGCGGGTTACGAAATAAAAGAGTAATTTTGTGCGCTAATTCCGAAAAGGCTCAGAGAAGAGAAGCGCAGGTGCGCGTCCGCCTCACGGACATAATTGTTAAAGTTTCTATTTTAAATGTACGCAATTGTAGAAATTCAGGGACAGCAGTTCAAGGCAGAAGCCGGCAAGTACTTGTATGTCCACTATCTCGGCGAGAACGTAAAAGAAGGCGATTCAATTGATTTCGACAAGGTTCTCTTGATTGATGCCGACGGTGACGTTAAAGTTGGTGCTCCTACCGTAGAAGGAGCAAAAGTTGTTTGCGAGGTGAAACGTCCCCTCGTGAAAGGTGACAAGGTTCTTGTATTCAAGAAGAAACGTCGCAAAGGCTATCGCCGTTTGAACGGTCATCGCCAATGCTTCACCCAAGTAGAGATTAAAGACGTAGTTGCATAACCACTAAAAGTTTAAAGAAATGGCACATAAAAAAGGTGTAGGTAGTTCTAAGAACGGACGTGAATCGGAAAGCAAACGATTGGGCGTCAAAATCTTCGGTGGTCAATTTGCTAAAGCAGGCAACATCATCAAACGTCAACGTGGCACAGTTCACCATCCGGGTTTGAATGTTGGCATGGGTAAGGACCACACATTGTTTGCGTTGGTAGACGGTACAGTCAACTTTACAGAAGGTAAAGGCGGCCGCAAGTTTATCAATGTTCAACCATTGGACGCTGGCAACAATTAATCAGCGCCTTGGGTTGACCCAGGAACAACAAGCATAAAATGGCGGTTGCATTTGCAGCTGCCATTTTTTTTATTACAACAATTTATATCAGCATATATGACTAAACAGAAACCATTATATTTGTTTCATCTGCTTGCGTTGTGCATAGTGTGCGTGTGGGGTACCACATTTGTGTCGACCAAAACGCTTATCAGCAACGGACTGACGCCCACGGAAATATTCATCTACCGATTCGCACTTGCTTATATCTGCGTTTTGTTTATGGCGCCTCGTCGGCTTTTTGCCGACACGTTTGCCGACGAGATGAGGATGATTGCCGCTGGACTGACGGGAGGCTCTGTGTATTTTATCACGGAAAACACCGCGCTCGGCATGATGCAGGCCACCAATGTGGCAATCCTTATCAGTGTCACGCCGCTGCTTGCCACGCTTGTGGGAATGGCGGTGTTCCGTTCGGAACGCACAAAGCGTCCGGAACGCGTGATTCTCGGCTCAGTTGTCGCGATGGCTGGAGTTGTCGTTATTTTGTGGAACGGCGGCGACCTCGCAGCGTTCAATCCTTGTGGCACCGCTCTTACGTTTTCAGCGGCGCTGTCGTGGGCTGTCTACAGTTTGTCTGTCAAAAAGCTGTCGCAACGTTATGACAATGTATTCATTTCGCGCAAGGTGTTTGGCTACGGACTGCTCTCCATGGCTGTGTGGGTGCCGTTTTTCCACCCAGTGAGTTTCCGTTTCGAACAGTTGTTGGTCCCGACGGTGTTTTTCAATATCCTGTTTCTCGGACTTGTGGCGTCGATGCTTTGCTTCACTCTATGGAATGCCGTGGTGCGCCATTTGGGAATGGTGCGCGCGTCCAACTATATAAATTTCAATGCTGTAGCAACTTTTGTTGCAGCGTTTCTGATACTTGGTGAACACGTCTCTGCGGTGGCTCTTGTGGGTTCTGCCGCTGTGATTTTCGGAGTCTGGCTTGCGGAGGGAAAATAGTGGTCTAAAATTCCGATAAAATGGAATAGCGGAAATATGGAACACTTCCAAATCCATTCCGATAGCGTGAGTATTGGAAAAAATGCGCTACTTTGCATCAAATAAATTCAGCTATGGACAAAGAAATGATAATGGCGTCGGAGAGATTCGGCAATATTGAAGACTTGTCGTATAAAGATGACATCTCGCTTTTTTCGCAGATAGGAGAGTACAGTCAGATGCAGCCGTTCAAGCTCGACGTTTTTGTGTTGCTTGTGTGTCTTAACGGGCATGGCTCGCTCAACATCAACGGGGTGGACTATCGTGTCGATGCCGGCAAGATGTTTGTGTGCAAGCCTCACATAATTGTTGAAAAGAGCAGAGTGTCGCTCGATTTCGAGTGCCGCGGCATGGCGCTTTCGTCCAAGTTTATAGATCAGCTTGGTCGGGTGGCTGACGGAGGATGGGACTTGGGAGTGTTTCTTGGCAAAAACCCCGTGTTGTCACTCTCGGACGATGAGATAAGTCTGTTTATGCAGTATTACGCCCTCCTTGGGTCAAAAATCACGCGCTCCTACTGCCGTCATCAAGACGCCGTGATGCAAGCTTTGTTCAGGGCTTTTATGTTGGAATTTTTCGACATTATGGACCGCCACGTAAAACTTACGCCGCCCAATTTCACTTCATCGGAAATGCTTTTCCGTCATTTTGTAGAAGTTCTGATGGCAGACTATCCGCGGCAGCGCTCCGTGGAGCACTATGCCTCGCGCCTTTGTGTGACACCGAAATATCTGTCGGCGGTGAGCAAGTCGGTGAGCGGAAGCACTGCGTCAGAGGTAATCAACCGATGCATCACCGACGATGTGCGCCGCCTGCTCCATAATCCCGACAAGAGCGTCAAGGAGATATCCAACGAGCTTGGATTCCCCAATCTGTCGTTTTTCGGCAAATATGTGAAAAGAATGCTCGGAATGTCGCCGAAGACCTACCGCAAGTCGCTCGGCGCTACTGCCGGCGAATGATTGCCGAGAGAATCCGTCCGGAGTTGATGCCCAATGTCCTGGCGGAGAAAAACCGTTGAGGCTCGCATTTGGTGCACAGCCCCGACAACGAGATGTTGGCATTCGGGACGCCGGCGCTTTCCATAAGCCAGCGGTTGGCTTCGGCCAGATCTATATGGGCTTTACCGGTGACTGGGTTTCGCCATACGATGTCGTTGAGAGAGAAGGCTCGTTTGGCAAATTCAGCCACCACTTCGTCGCCCACCTCAAAGCAGCGTTGGCAGATTGATGCCCCCACCACAGCCTCTATTCCGCATCTGTCGGCGCCTTCATCGACCATCGTTTCTATGGCATTTGCCACGATTCCTTTCACGGAGCCCTTCCAACCGGCGTGGACAGCGGCAATCAGCCCGCTCTTAGGCTCGCACAGCAATATAGGCACGCAATCGGCGGTGAACACGCCTATTGCTACATTCGGGAGTCGTGTGACAAGCGCGTCGACATCGGTCGGCGGAGTCGGCGGAACGCTGTCGATAACGGTGACGTTGGTGCTGTGGGTTTGCCGCGCCGTGACGATGTGTTCTGTGCCGAGCAGAGTGCGTAGGCGCTTGAGGCAATCATCGACGTGCGCCGGGTTGTCGCCCGTATATCCGCAGCAGTTGAACTCGGAGTAGGGCGAAAAGCAGTCGGCAGCGCCGCGCTCTGTTGAAAAAGCGTCGATGCTGCCGACATTATGATTGAAGTGAAGTTGGCTAATCATCTTTGAAATCCTCTTCCCAATATTCGTCAGGCCACTCAACGTCCCAAGTCTCTTCCTCCGTGTCGTCACCGCCTTCCTGCTCAATCACGAAGTTGTCTTCCTCCTGCACGCGGTGCGTGATGTCGAGGTCGCGGTGCGTGATGCGCGTCGGGATGCGGTTGTCCTCATCGTTGATGGTGCGCCACAACACGTCTTTCAGCTCCGCCAGTCCCAGTCCTGCTACCGATGAAATAAACACCGTTTCCACGCCTTTCGGAAGGTGTTGCTGCATCTCTGCAATCAGCTCGTCGTCGAGCATGTCGCATTTTGTGATGGCAAGCACGCGTCCCTTGTCGGCCAAATCGGGGTTGAAGCGTTCCAGCTCGTTGAGCAGTACCTCATATTCGCGGCAGATATCGTCGGCGTCGGCAGGAATCATGAACAGCAGCACGGCATTGCGCTCGATGTGGCGCAGGAACCGCAGTCCGAGACCTTTGCCCTCGCTTGCACCCTCGATGATGCCGGGAATGTCGGCCATTACAAACGACTGCGCTCCGCGATATCCCACGATGCCGAGGTTTGGCTCGAGAGTCGTAAACGGATAGTCGGCAATCTTAGGCTTTGCCGCCGATATTGCAGACAGCAGGGTTGATTTGCCCGCATTCGGGAAACCGACAAGTCCGACATCGGCAAGAAGTTTCAGCTCGAGGATAATCGACTTTTCGATGGCAGGTTCGCCAGGTTGCGCATAGCGCGGAGTGCGGTTTGTGGCAGATTTGAAATTCCAGTTGCCAAGACCTCCGCGTCCGCCTCTGAGCAGCTTCACTTCCTGCCCGTCGTCGGTCACCTCGCAGAGGAATTTGCCGTTCTCAGCGTCGTAAACTGCCGTTCCGCACGGCACTTCGATAATCTTGTCCTCTCCGTCCTTTCCAAAGCTGCGGCATTCTCCGCCCGGCTGTCCGTCGGTGGCGAAAATGTGCCGTTGGTATTTCAGGTGGAGCAGCGTCCACAGGTTGCGGTTGCCACGCAGAATGATATGTCCGCCACGTCCGCCGTTTCCACCGTCGGGGCCGCCTTTCGGCACGTATTTAGCGCGATGGAAATGGCATGAGCCGGCACCGCCTTTGCCGCTTCGGCAAAGGATTTTGACGTAGTCTATAAAGTTTGAGCCTGCCATAATTATAGTATGCTATTCGTTACTTGCAAATTCCATTAAATAAGCCTTGATGAATCCGTCGATGTCGCCGTCCATCACCCCGTTCACGTCGCTTGTCTGCCAGCCAGTGCGATGGTCCTTCACGCGTCGGTCGTCAAACACGTAGCTTCGTATCTGCGAGCCCCATTCGATTTTCTTCTTTCCGGCTTCGATTTTCGCCTGTTCCGCCATTCGGCGTTGCAGTTCCATGTCGTAGAGTTGAGACCGCAGAAGTCGCATCGCATTCTCGCGGTTGTCGAGCTGCGAGCGCGTCTCGGTGTTCTCGATGAGAATCTCGCGCGTCTCCCCGGTGTCAGGGTCCTTGTAGTTGTAGCGCAACCGCACGCCCGTCTCCACCTTGTTTACGTTCTGACCTCCGGCACCACCGCTTCGGAACGTGTCCCAAGTGATGTCGGCGGGATTGATTTTCACTTCGATTGAATCATCTACAAGCGGAGTGACAAACACCGAAGCAAACGACGTCATGCGCTTTCCCTGCGCGTTGAAAGGCGACACGCGCACCAGCCGGTGCACACCGTTTTCGCTCTTCAGGTATCCGTAAGCCAAGTCGCCCTCCACCTGTATGGTGACCGACTTGATGCCTGCTTCGTCGCCCTCTACAAGGTGTACGATCGACGTCTTGTAGCTATGCTTCTCGCACCATCGCAGATACATACGCATCAACATCTGCGCCCAGTCCTGGCTCTCCGTTCCGCCTGCGCCCGAATTTATTTTCAGGACTGCGCCGAGTTTGTCCTCCTCGCGTCGCAGCATGTTGCGCAGTTCCACGTCTTCAAAGCGTTCGATGGTCTTCTGATACATCTCGTCGAGTTCCTGCTCAGTGACCAGTCCCTCCTTCACGAAATCAAAACCCAGTTTGAGCTCGTTGACCATCTTTTCTATATCCTCGTAGCTGTCAATCCAGTAGTGCAATTCCTTCACTTTGCGCATCTGCTTTTCCGCCGCCTTCTGGTCGTCCCAGAAATTGGGCACGTGCGTGCGCAGTTCCTCTTCTTCGACTTCTATTTTCTTCGAGTCGACGTCAAAGATACCTCCTCAACGCCAACATGCGTTCTTCTGTCTCTTTTAATTGTTCTTGCGTAATCATCCTAATATACAAATTTTCTGCGAATTTCGCAATTTTCCGTCACATCTGCAAATTCCGTATCTTTTTCTTTGGCATTTCGCCTCAAAGTGTCTACCTTTGCGATAGAAAATGCGGTAGTAGCTCAGTTGGTAGAGCATCAGCTTCCCAAGCTGAGGGTCGCGAGTTCGAGCCTCGTCTACCGCTCCAACAATCAAGCCGGGCGGTGACAGATGTCGCCGCCCGGCTCTTTTAATATGTCTCTTAATAAACTTATTTCAGGTCGGCGATTAGCTGGCGCGCGGCAGTTTCGGCGCTGTCGTTAGAGCCGAGGCGCTGTCTGACGGTTTTGTAGCCATCGAGCATAGCGCTCCGTTCAGGACTGTCGACAAGCAACGGCGCGAGGTGGGCGGCGATGTTGTCGGGGTTGCATAGGTGGAGCAGCAGTTCGGGCACCACTTCTTTGTCGGCGATAAGGTTTGGCAACGACACGAATCTCACTTTCAGAATGTGTTCAAACAGCTTGTATGATAGTTTTGAGCCGTTTGCCCTGTAGCATACCACCTGTGGCGTTCCTATTGCCGCCGTCTCAAGAGTCGCCGTTCCCGATGTCACCAATGCGGCTTGGGAGTGGGCGAGCAGCGTATAGGCAGCGTCGTAGATTATCTTCATTCCTGGAACCACCGACTCGTAGAAGCTCCTGTCGACATTAGGCGCGCCTGCCACAATGGCCTGCACGTTTGGAAACCTGCTTGCGGCTTCAGCCATTAGCGGGAGGTTGTTGCGGATTTCTCCAAGCCGCGACCCCGGTAGCAGTGCAACGGTCAGCCTGTCGTTGTCAAGCCAGTTGGCGCGGAAGAATTCCTCTTTTGACGGCATTGTCAGCATCGCCTCCGCTATCTCGTTGGCTGTTGGGTTGCCCACATAGTCCACACGGTAGTCGTGGCGTGCGAAAAATTCAGTTTCGAACGGCAGTATAGAGAAAACTTTCTTGACGTATTTCTTTATCGACTTTACGCGCCATTCCTTCCATGCCCATACTTTCGGAGAGATGTAGTAGTAGACCGGGATTCCGATGTTGAACGCGTATTTAGCTATTTTCAGATTGAACGACGGGTAGTCGATGAGAATGAGTGCGTCGGGGCGGAATTCGGCAATCGCCTTCTTTGCCCGTTTCATGTTGCCGAGGATTGTTGGCAGATGGCGCAGCACCTCGGAGAACGCCATAAAAGCCATCTCCTTGTAGTGTGTTATGGGACGGCATCCCGCGGCATGCTCCATACAGTCGCCTCCGAAGAATGCAAACGAGGCGTTGTCGTCGTTTTTGCGAATAGCTTTGATCAGGCGTCCGGCATGCAGGTCGCCCGATGCTTCGCCAGCGATAAGAAAGTATTTCATAAGCGCAAAGATAGTGAAAAATTCCTATGAGAAGGCTTGAAACGCCATTGATAGTTGGATATGAAAGCCACATAAGTTACCTTTGTAATGAAAATCGGTGATAATGGAAGACAAAGTAGTGAAAATCGACATACGGGAAGCCATATCCAGCAAGCTGCCAAGGGCATCGCGCTGGATACCAGGATTCGTTTACCGTTGGCTTGCCCGTTTGATTCGTCAGGACGAGCTCAACCGAGTGCTTTGCGAAAACCGAGGCAAGACAGGCAGCGCCTTCGCGGAAGGCGCGTTGCAGACGCTCGGCGTGAGCGTTAGAGTGATTGGCGAGGAGAATATCCCCGCTTCCGGCAGGTTTGTATTTGTGTCCAATCATCCTCTCGGCGGGCTTGACGGCATCGGTCTGATAGCGTTTCTCGGGAAGCGTTACGGCGACGACCACCTGCGTTTTCTTGTCAACGATGTGCTGATGGCAGTGAAGCCGCTCGACAACGTGTTTTTGCCAATCAACAAATACGGCAGCCAGTCGCGCGAGTCGATGCGGGCAGTCGACGCAGCCTATGCCGGCGATTTCCAGATAGGCACTTTCCCAGCCGGACTGTGTTCCCGAGAGGGAGACGACGGCCGCGTTCGCGACCTTGAATGGAAGAAATCGTTTGTCGCCAAGAGCGTGGAAACGCATCGAGACGTCATTCCTGTATATTTTAGCGGTCTTAATTCAAGATTTTTTTATAAATTTGCAAAATTCCGCAAGAAGTTGGGCATCAAGTTCAACATAGAGTTGATTCTTCTGCCCGGCGAGATGGTTAAGAATCGAGGGTCGAAATTTGAAATACGTGTAGGCAAGCCTATCCCCTGGACCACCTTCACCTCCGCCCGCCGCAGTGGCGAGTGGGCAGAAATCGTGAAGGATAAAGTGTATGGTATGGCAGACGAGCAATAGAAAATGAAAGTAGACAGCATCATAGCTCCAGTTCATAAGAGCCTGTTGAAGATGGAGCTGACGGAGGCGCGTTTTCTCCGAAGCACAAATAAAGGGCACAACGAAATCTACATTGTCGATGCCCATAACTCTCCCAACGTGATGTGGGAGATAGGTCGTTTGCGCGAGATAGCGTTCCGCACGTCGGGGGGCGGCACAGGCAAGAGCGCCGATATCGATGAGTTTGACACGATGGAGGAGCCGTGCCAGCAGCTGATTGTGTGGAATCCGGAGGCAGAGGAAATCATAGGCGGCTATCGTTTCCTTCTTGGTGAGAATATGAAGATGGACAAGAACGGAGTGCCGCGGATAGCGATGTCGCACATGTTTGGCTACTCACAGGAGTTTTTGAAAGAGAAACTTCCGTACACGCTTGAGCTTGGGCGCTCGTTTGTGTCGGTGGAATACCAGTCGACCAAGGCAGGCGTCAAGGCACTCTATGCGCTCGACAACCTGTGGGACGGACTCGGCGCGCTTACGGTGGTCTATCCGAATCTGAAGTATTTTTTCGGCAAGATGACGATGTATCCAAGTTATCCTCACGAATGCCGTAACATGATCCTGTATTTTCTTGACAAATATTTTCACGACAACGACCGCCTCGTGTATCCGTTGCATCCTCTCGACGCTCGCATCGACGAAGACAAGATGCGTCACATCTTCACAGGGTCGACATTCCGCGAGGACTATAAGATTCTCAACAGCCATATCCGGAGCCATGGCATCAATATCCCGCCGCTTGTCAACTCCTATATGAATCTGTCGCCGAAGATGCTTGTGCTCGGCACGGCAATCAATGATGAGTTTGGCGACGTTGAGGAGACGGGTATCTTTTTTGCGATATCCGACATCTATGAGGACAAGAAAATGCGTCATATCCGCACGTTCTATCACCGATTCATTGAGTATCGGCAGGAACTGGTGAGAAGAATGAGAGACTATTCACGAAACAGAAAGCAATAAATAATGAATAAGAAATCAATCATTGCCACGCTTGTAGCGTTTTCGGCTATCGGAGTGGCATCGGCAGAAGCGCCATTGCAGGTTGAAGGCTCTGTGAGCGCGAATGCCGGCAGCGGCGACTTTGCGCCATATTTTATGATGGCCAACCGTGGCGGGACGCTTACGCAGCCAAAGGCGGTTGAGCTTCGCGTCAAGGCGCTGAAGGATTTTGACTTGAGCGAGAGGTTCAGCTATGGTTTCGGTGCCGACCTTGTGGGAGGTTATCAGTCGAAATATACGCAGTATGACCAAGCCGTCAATACACCGGCAGTGCAGGGTCATCATCCCAATGCAATATGGTTGCAGCAGCTTTATGGCGAAGTAAAGTATCGCGGAGTGTACTTGTCGGTTGGCATGAAAGAGCGCACGTCGCCATTGATGAACGACAGTCTCGGAGTGGGCGACTACACGCAGTCGAACAACGCCCGTCCGCTTCCGCAGGTGCGTGCCGGTTTTGTTGATTTTCAAAACATCCCGTTTACCAACGGATGGGTGCAGATACAGGGCGAGATAGCCTATGGCTACTACATGCAGGACGATTGGTTTGAAGACCATTTCAATTACTATAGCGGTTATATCAACACCGGTGAATACTACAACTACAAGCGATGCTATTTCCGCACCAAGCCTTCGAAGCCGTTCTCGGTTACAGTCGGCATGCAGATGGTGACGGAATTCGGCGGCACAGCCACATCCTATAGCTATGACCGTGATAAGGGAAAAGTGAACGCGAAAGAGGATCGTTATGACACAACGTGGAAAGACTTTGTCAGAGCGTTTTTTGCGTCGGAGGGCGGAAGCAATCCGGGCGATGCTTCCTATCATTATGGCAACACGCTTGGTTCATGGGACTTCGTGGCTCGCTATCGGCTGAAGGACAAGAGCGAGATTAAAGCGTTTTTCCAAAAGCCGTTTGAAGACGGGTCGGGCATCGGTTGGATGAACGGTTTCGACGGCATTTGGGGTTTGGAATATAAGAATGCGAAAAAGGGAATTGTCAATGGCGCGGTTCTGGAGTATGTAGACTTCACCAACCAAAGCGGACCGATGCACTGGGCTCCGCACGACCATCCCGGCACTAAATTTACTGATCAGGTGACAGGCGGCGACAGCTATTATCAGAATTTCCGTTGCAATCCTTACAGCAATTTCGGCATGTCGCAAGGCACAATGTTTATCCCGTCTACGATCTATGACCGACGAGGGGAAAACCGTATTTATGACAACCGTGTCAGAGGATTTCAAATCGGTGTGAGCGGTAATATTTACGCTCCGCTTGAGTATCGTCTTCTCGTAAACTACCGCAAGTCGTGGGGCACATATTCCAATCCACGTCTGTCGGTGGTCGACAACACATCGTTTATGCTTGAGGGAACATACCATTTCAAGCAGGTGAAAGGGCTGACGCTTAACGGACAGGTGGCGTTTGACAAGGGAGCGCTTGCCGGCGGCGACAATTTCGGAGTGTTGCTCAGTGTGAAATACAATGGATTATTTGATATTTTCAAACGATAGGAAATGAAGAAGTTGACGATAATATTTGCTTTTATGGCAATGCTTGCCATGTCGGGCTGCGTGCAGAACAACGGTCATATAGGACATTGGTTCGGACAGTGGAAAGTGGAGCGTGTGACCATTGACGGTCAGGATGATGCGGATTACGAAGGCGGCGTGTTCTTTTGCTTTCAAGGCGCGGTGTTCGGAGTGCGGACAAGCACCGGCGGGATGTGGTACGGAAGATGGGAGGAAAACGACAAAGGCATGGTGGATGTGGTGTTCAATACCGATGAGAGTGCTGTGCCTCCGGCTTATTTGCATGTGCATCTTGATGAAAAAATGATTTTCCGCCTTGTGTCGCACAAAGGCAGCGACAAGGTGCTCGAATATGTGGGTCCTGACGGCAAGACCTATACATACTACCTTAAGAAATGGTAGGCGATTGGGAAATCACGGTGAAAAGTAGTACTTTTGCAAATCAATAAGAAAACAAATAAAAAACATGTATCGATGAATAATTTCGTTGAAGAACTAAAATGGCGCGGTATGGTGCACGACATGATGCCGGGCACAGAAGAGCAATTGCAGAAAGAAATGACTACTGCCTATGTCGGCATCGACCCAACGGCAGACTCTCTGCACATCGGACATTTGGTGAGCGTAATGATTTTGCGCCACTTCCAGCGTTGCGGTCACAAGCCGTTGGCGCTTATCGGAGGAGCCACCGGTATGATCGGCGACCCGTCGGGCAAATCGGCGGAACGCAATCTGTTGACAGAAGAAGTGCTTCGTCACAACCAGGACTGCATCAAGAAGCAGCTGTCTAAATTCTTGGATTTCGACAGCGACGCTCCCAACGCAGCCGAGTTGGTCAACAACTATGACTGGATGAAGGAATTCTCGTTCCTCGACTTCGCGCGCGAGGTGGGCAAGCATATCACAGTGAACTATATGATGGCGAAAGACTGCGTGAAGCGTCGTTTGAACGGCGAGGCCCGCGACGGACTGTCGTTCACCGAGTTTACTTATCAGTTGCTCCAGGGTTATGACTTCCTGCACCTTTACGAGACAAAGAACTGCAAACTCCAGATGGGTGGCAGTGACCAATGGGGCAACATCACCACAGGAACCGAGTTGATACGCCGCACGAACGGCGGAGATGCTTTCGCCCTCACATGTCCGCTCATCACGAAAGCCGATGGAGGCAAGTTTGGCAAGACAGAGTCGGGCAACGTATGGCTTGACCCGCGCTACACATCGCCTTACAAATTCTATCAGTTCTGGCTCAACGTCAGCGACGACGATGCCCAACGCTACATAAAAATCTTCACATTCCTCAGCCGTGAGGAGGTGGAGGCGTTGGTTGCGGAGCATCTTCAGGCTCCTCATCTGCGTCTGCTCCAGAAGCGTTTGGCAAAAGAGGTGACAGTGATGGTTCACTCCGAGGCAGATTATGAGTCGGCGGTAGAGGCGTCAAACATCCTCTTCGGCAATGCCACAGCCGACGCTCTCCATAAACTTGACGAAGACACATTCCTCGCGGTGTTTGAGGGAGTGCCTCAGTTTGAGGTGTCGCGCGACGTGGTTGCCGGCGGAGTCAAGGCGGTTGACCTTTTTGCCGAGCATGCCAAGATTTTTGCATCTAAAGGCGAGATGCGCAAGTTGACCCAGGGTGGCGGTGTTTCGCTCAACAAGGAAAAGCTTGCGGCGTTCGACCAGGAGGTGACAACAAAAGATTTGCTTAACGACAAGTATCTGCTTGTGCAGCGAGGCAAGAAAAATTATTTTTTGATAGTTGTGAAGTAGGTAAAATACGCATATAGACAAAACGCGACCAGAATGCCGTGATTCGGCTTGCTGGCCGCGTTTCTCTTTTTTACGAAAATCTCGGCGAGTTAAAAATGTGGTTTTTATGGGGTATGTCGCTGAGTCAGAGTAAAAATGGCGGATTGTAAAAAGGAGGAAAATTTTGCTCAGAAAAATTAACGAAAGCAAATGCTGCCTGAACAGGTTTTAGATTGTAATTAGATATGATAAATTGTTACTACGTTGATAGAGTGCGGTTTATGCGTTTATACGTCTGAAGCAGGGTGAAAAAGATGTAAATGTTAAATTTAACACTTCGGATTAACACTTCATAATGATTGAAAATTGTGGCAAATGTGAAGATAAAAAAGGAAAAATCTGAAAATTTGTCAGTAAAAATAAGTTTAAAAAGCAAACTTTTAGTTCAGTATTATGTGCTGACAAGCGGCGGAAGCCGGCAAAAAGCGACATATTGACCAAAACGAAATAAGTGACTGAAACTCATGTCGGTTGCCACGTGCGGACTGCGGTTGAATATAGAGAATTGATTTTTAGAGTGTTATACAAGTATGTTGTATAACATAAAATTAATAAACATTTCCAACCTTTAGGAAAGTAAAAAATAGTGAAAGAAAACTTGCACGGACGGAAAATCGGTTGTAACTTAGCAAAGTGCTACAGAAAGCGATAATTTGAATATAAAAAGAGATAAATTAGCGTTTTGATTAGAAAAAAGTGATAATAAAAACGGGCAAATAGTGCCGTCTTATCTTAATTTCGCTAAGAAGATTTAACAAAGGAAGCTTTCGCTCCGGTAATAGATTGTAATTGCCGGGAAAAGGAACAGAAAAGAAATATTTATTGTGTGTTTTATATAATTGTTTAAAAGATTTATGAGACTAAAGAAATTTGTCATGATGGCTTTGATGTCATTGCTCAGTTTGTCGGCATACGCTGACGTGACTGTGACAGGCATCGTGGTAGAAGCCGGGACGAACGACCCTATCATTGGAGCCTCAGTGGTAGAAAAAGGGCGTACGTCTAATGGAGTCGCAACCGATGTAGACGGTGCGTTTACGCTGACTCTTCCTTCTTACGATTCTCGCATTGTCGTTACCTATGTAGGTATGAAGGCGAAGGAAGTGAAAGCCTCTTCCAAACCTCTCACAATCGTACTCGATTCAGATTCGCAGACATTGGACGAGGTCGTTGTAACAGGTATGTCTAAAGTGGACAAACGAATCTTTACCGGAGCAACGACTCAGATTTCAGCCGACAAGGCAAAGCTGGATGGTGTGAGCGACGTATCTCGTTCACTTGAAGGCCGTTCAGCCGGTGTGTCGGTGCAGAACGTGTCGGGAACCTTCGGTACAGCTCCAAAAATCCGCGTGCGTGGTGCGACATCAATCTATGGCGCCAGCAAGCCGTTGTGGGTAGTCGACGGAGTTGTTATGGAAGACGCAGTAGAGGTGTCAGCCGACGACCTTTCATCGGGCGACGCCGTGACATTGATTTCTTCTGCAATCGCAGGTCTTAACTCAGACGATATCGAGAGTTTCCAGATTCTTAAGGACGGTTCAGCAACCTCAATCTATGGAGCCCGCGCCATGGCAGGTGTGATTGTCGTAACGACAAAGAAAGGTAAGGCAGGCCATACACGCGTAAGCTATACAGGAGAGTTGACCACCCGCTTGAAACCTCACTATTCAGAGTTCAACATCAGCAACTCACAGGAGCAGATGGGCATCTATCGCGAGATGGAGCAGAAAGGATGGCTTGAGTTTGCCAACTTGGCAAAAGCATCGACATCAGGTGTTTATGGTAAGATGTATCAGCTGATTGCCTCTTATGCCAACGGTAAGTTCGGAATTGAGAACACTCAGGCAGCGAGAAACGCATACTTGCGTGAGGCAGAGTTCCGCAACACCGACTGGTTTGACCTGTTGTTCAGCAACGCAGTGCTTCAAAACCACTCGTTCAGCATCGCCGGCGGTACAGACAAGGGTAACTTCTACACATCATTGTCAGTGATGAACGATCCGGGATGGACATTGTCGAGCAACGTTCGCCGTTACACATTCAATGCCAATGCATCTTATCAGATTTCTCCGACATTGAAATTCAGTGTTTTGACATCAGACTCATACCGTCAGCAGAAAGCTCCTGGAACATTGAGCTCTTCTACCGACGCCGTAAACGGAACCGTGAACCGCGATTTTGATATCAACCCGTACAGCTACGCAATCAACGCATCGCGCGCATTGGATCCAACAGAGTACTACACTCGCAACTATACAAGTTTCAATATCTTCAACGAGCTTGACAACAACTATATCGATATCAATGTGACTGACTTGAAATTCCAGGCAGAATTGAACTGGAAGCCAATCAAAGGACTTGATATCAACGCTTTGGGAGCATATCGCTACCAGAGCAGCGTTCAGCAGCACTATGTGAAGGACAACTCGAACCAAGCCAATGCTTACCGCGCAGGTATCGATCCGGAAGACGCTACAATCCGCGACTCCAACTCGTTCCTTTACACAGACCCTGACGATCCAAACGCATTGCCAGTGTCGGTAATGCCACAAGGTGGTATTTATTACAACGACACCTACACCGTGTCGCAGTATGACTTCCGTGGAACGGCAACATACAACAAGACATGGAACAACACCCACATTTTCAATGTGATGGGTGGTTTGGAAGTAAGTTCAACCGACCGTAAGTCAATCGGCTGGGAAGGCTGGGGCTTTGTCTACGACAACGGCGGTGTTCCTTCGCTCGACTACAAGCTCTTCAAGCAGCAGATTGAGGAAGGTCACACTTACTATGCAATCTCTCCTTCATATCGCCGCAGCTTTGCAGCGTTTGCCAACGCAACATATTCATACAAAGCACGCTACGTGCTCAACGGAACAATCCGTTATGAGGGAACTAACAAGTTGGGTATGTCGCGCAACTCACGCTGGTTGCCAACGTGGAACGTGTCAGGCGCATGGAACGCACACGAGGAAGGCTTCTTCAGAGAGAAAGTTGACCCAAAAGTGCTTTCACACGCAACAGCCCGTGTGTCATACTCACTTACAGCCGACAGCGGACCATCAAGCATCTCCAACGCCACACCTATTTATACATCAGGAACGGCATGGCGTCCGTCGGCATCCGACCAAGAGCTTATGCTTGAGCTTTCGACACTTGGAAACTCAGAGCTGACTTACGAGAAGAAACACGAGTTCAACTTCGGTGTCGACCTCGGCTTCTTGAACAACCGTATCAACGCCAGCGCTGATATCTATTTCCGTAACAACTTCGACCTTATTGGTTTGACTTATACTCCGGGTGTCGGTGGTGAGTCGATGAAATATGCCAACGTAGCATCGATGAAGTCGCATGGTGCCGAGGTTACAATTTCAACCAGCAACCTTAGCCCAGAATTGAAGGATTGGAAATGGTCGACCGACTTGACATTCTCTAAGACCAAGAGTGAGATTACCGATCTCCAGTCGCGTTCGAGCAACATCTACCTTGTCAATGGCGCAGGTTATGCATTGCAGGGTTATCCAGTGCGCTCATTGTTCTCTTATCGGTTTGCTGGTTTGAACGAGCAGGGTATTCCTCAAGTAATCAACGAGAACGGGGAAGTGGTTACGTCCGACGTGAACTTCCAGAGCTTCGATGCAACCCACCTTGTATATGAAGGTCCTACCGACCCGACCATCACCGGTGGATTCGGCAACACCGTAAGTTGGAAAAACTTCCGTTTGAACGTGTTCTTGACTTACTCGTTCGGCAACAAGATCCGTTTGGATCCGGTGTTCAAATACAGCTACGACGACATGCAGGCATTGCCACGCGAGTTTAAGAACCGTTGGGTGACTCCGGGCGATGAAATGTACACAACCATCCCTGCAATCGCAACTTACCGTCAGTATGTCGCTGACTCACAATTGTCGCGAGCATACAATGCTTACAACTATTCAACAGAGCGTATCGCCGACGGCGGATTCGTCCGTCTGAAGGAAATCTCGTTGACTTACGACCTTCCGGAATCGTTCTTGAAGAAGATTCGTTTCTCATCGGCATCGGTTAAGGTGCAGGCCACCAACCTCTGTCTGCTTTACGCCGACAAGAAGTTGAACGGTCAGGATCCGGAATTCTTCAACACAGGTGGTGTGGCAACTCCTAACCCGAAGCAGTTCACATTCACTCTTCGTTTCAGCTTGTAGGATTGTAAAACAAATTAATAGACAACAGAATTATGAAATTGCAAAAATTATTATATATAGGTGTTGCTGGATTGGTATCACTCACATCGTGCAGCGATTTTCTTGATCATCTGCCCGACAACCGTATCGATCCGCAGAATCCGAAGCAATTGCAGTTGATGCTCGTAGACGGATATGTGAATTACGACTACGCAACAATGTGCGAGTTGAGTTCGGACAACATGGTCGACAACCACGCTCCAGATGCGAATGGTGTGACTTATGAAGCTACAGGCTCAAATGACCCTATTCTCGACCAGTTCTTTGCATGGGAAGACGCCAACATGTCGAGCAAGCAGGATTCTCCGACAGTCGTATGGCAGGGATGCTATCATGCAATCGCAGTTGCCAACCACGCGTTGAAGAAAGTGGAGGAGTTCAAGGCTGCCGGCAAGTTTACAACAGGCGAGGACGCCGACCGTTTGAATGCCGCCTATGGCGAGGCATTGCTCGTCCGCGCTTACCATCACTTCATTCTTGTCAACTTGTTCTCAAAGCAGTATGGCAAGAACAGTGCCACAGACCAGGGTATTCCTTACTCGACAGAGTCTGAAGACAAGGTGCAGGTTGCTTACGAGCGCGGTACCGTAGCTCAGGTTTATGACAAGATTGAGGCAGACCTTATTGAAGGTTTGAAATACGTAAGCGACCAGTACTATTCAGTGCTCCGCTACCACTTCAACACAACGGCAGCCAACGCATTTGCAGCGCGCTTCTATCTTTTCAAGCGTGACTATGTGAAGGCAGAGCAGTATGCAACAGCCGCTCTCGGTGCGAGTCCAGCTGAAAAGATGCGTAAGGACTATTGGTCAACATCGTTCACATCGTTGAACTCCGACGCCACTACATTCTACTCATCGTCGTCGTCGTCCAACTTCTTGTTGATCCCGACCAACTCAATCGCATTTATCTCAATGTGTAACAACTACTACGCTGCCGGTGCACGCTATGCATGCAACCGCGGCGCGGCAACCTCCACCCTTTATGGTTATGGACCATGCTGGGACACCAACTTCCTGCCTACAATGGCTCAGCACCTTTACGTGAACAGCAAGCAGGAGTATGGCATGTGGCCGTCATGGATGTATATGTTGTTTGAGTATACCGACAAAGTAGCAGGTATTGGTTATCCAAAGCGTATCCGCGCAGAGTTTACCGGCGAGGAGACATTGTTGACACGTGCCGAGGCTCGTATCTTCATGGGTAAGATCGATGAAGCAGTCAGCGACTTGAACATTTGGGCGCAGTCGCACGACACAGATGCCTCACACCCGTTGTCGCAGCTGACATCTACCGTCATCAAAAATTGGTATAAAAAGGAGAATGCTACAAGCAATGGCCAGGATCCACGAGCTTACATCCTTCAGGATCTCAATATCGAGCAAGTGTGCGAACCGGCACCGGGCAACACGTCGTATACGCTTGACGACAACAAGTTGCCTTATCTCTGGTGTGTGCTTCACTTCCGTCGCATCGACCAGGTGTTTACAGGAACCCGTTGGTTCGACATCAAGCGTTTCGGCATCGAGATTACCCACCAGATTGGCCGTACACGTACAGAAGTGTTGAAGCTTGACGACGACCGTCGCGCCTTCCAGATTCCAACCGAGGCAATCCAGGCGGGTCTGACCCCGACACCGCGTGCGGTAAAGGGCACAACTGAGTCGGCAATGACGAAGGCAAATCTTAACTTGTCAATTGTAAGATAAACATAATCAATTAAATTATCAGACAATCATGAATTTCAAAAAATATATTTATATAGCAGCTGTTGCTCTCGGAATGGGTGTGACGTTTGCGGCATGCTCCGACGATGATCTCGATCCGAACAGCATCTTCGACGACAGCGAAGGTCAGCTTGACCCTACATCGCCGACTTATCAGCTCGACAAGTTCTGCGACGACAGCCTCCGCGTGCCTTACAACTGCGCGTTGACTTACCGCATGAAGGACGTGATGACCGACAAGAGCTACAACTTGGTTCCAGCCAAGTATGAGAACTCTGTCGATTTGGCAGTGCTTTGCAAGTACTATTGGTTTGACGTGTACTACAGCGTTGTTCCTGACAAGGACTTCTTGAAGAAATACGGACCCCGCATTCTTCACTTCATCGGTTCGTCGGCAGTCAACCCCGCCAACCACACAGAGGTGCTCGGTTTGGCAGAGAGCGGAATCAAGATTTCTCTCTACAAACTTAATGCGATGAACTTGAACAGCATCAAGGATCTCAACGACCGTTATTTCCACACAATGCACCACGAGTTTGCCCACGTGCTTCACCAGACCAAGACCTATCCAAAGGAATTCGACCAGTTGTCAAACGGTCACTATGACGCTCTTGGATGGCAGGACCGCAATGCAGCTGAAGTTGCTTCGCTCGGCTTCACCACACCTTATGCAAGCAGCCAGCCACGTGAGGACTTTGCAGAGACCATCTCAAACTACATCACAATGACTGATGCTGAATGGGCGGCTCTTGAGAAATTGGCTGCATCCAACTATCAGGGCAAGGACGACGGCGTAGACGGATTGGCAATTTTGAAACAAAAGGTGGAAATTGCCCGCAACTGGCTCCGTGACTCATGGGGAACCGACCTCGACAAGCTCCGCAATGAGGTTCAGACTCGCCAGAACGCTTACAGCATTGACTTGTTGAAAGAGTTGAGAAAGCAGGTTTACGACATTCCAGTTCCTGGAAAATAAGGAAAAAAACAGGTGTAACCAATAAAAACAATGCAAAGAATTATGAAAAAAACAATTGCTATATTATTAAGCGTTTCCTGCCTGTTTGGTCTTAACTCGTGCTTCAAGACCGAGGAAGATATCTTTGACCAGTCTCCGGCGCAGCGCTTGAACAAGTTGACAAGCGACTACCGCGAGGTGCTCTCTGGCTCAGAGAACGGCTGGGTGCTTCAATATTTCGCATCGGAAACCGAGCAAGGTTATCCGTTTGTAATGAAGTTTGACAAAAGCGGCAAGGTGACAATCGCCGGCAACAACAGCGTGTCGACCGGTGGCGTATATAAAGAGGAATCATCGACTTACGATTTCGTACAGGATATGTCGGTTGTGTTGACTTTCGACACATACAATGAAATCTTCCACGAATTCTCTTCTCCACAAACCGACGGTGTGGGCCACGGCGGCGACTATGAGTTCCAAATGAAGGGTATGAGCGCCGACAAGGACACCATATACGTTATGGGTAAGAAATCGGGCATCGACATGCGCCTCGTGCGCTTCTCGATGGGTGCGCAATATACCGACGCCGCTGGCGCGAAAAAGACTGTCGACAGCTGGGCTGACTATTTCAAGGCTATCGAAGCTAACACAGCGCGTTTGTTCAACAATAAGATTTCAGGCTATACTCTCTCTTCAGGCGATGAGACGTTTGACGTTGACGGCCTCGGCGTGGGAGTCATGGCGCTTACTCCGGTAGGCTTGTCGGAAATCGAGGCGGCATCCCGCACTTACTATCGCGGTATCATCGTAAATCTTGACAACACTGTCCGCTTGTCGTCGCCATTCGAGGGCGAGAAAGGAAAGTTCAGCGTTCAGGATTTGGCAATCGATGCGGCAAACACCAAGATGACGTCGCCTGACGGCACAGTGACGCTCAACGCGCCTACTGTAGAGCAGCTCTTCAAGATGGCAGGTGCAAGCTGGATGATTGACCCAGAGACAATGACCGCAAAGACGAAAACGCTCTACGATGCGGCTGTTGAAGGCGCTGCAACCAAGAAGCGTACAGTGGAGTTCGGTTATCAGTATGACTCAAAGACTGGAAAAATCTGTATGGTAGTCAAATTGCTTCAGGCTGGCACAACCAAGGCATCTGTGGCATTGTTCTATCTCGACGCTACAGTGGCAAGCGACGGAACATTGACATATACAGCCGATGGCTCGGGTGACCGCAATGCGCAGTCGTACAGCAAGAATGTGCCTGGACTGCTCGATTTTGTCAAAGGTATGGCTGGAAGCTACGGCGTTACAGCAGAGACTCCGTTCTCTCCGGCGCAGATGAAGTTCGTGAATAAAGCTGACGGCAACGACACGTTTACAGCAAAATTGAACTAAGAAAGTCAAAATCCAAATCTAAACAGTTTCCGGCTGCGGTTTCGCAGTCGGAAACTTTGTTTTTGGGGGACTTCCAGTCTGGAGAGCGTTGGCTTCTGTGTGTTTATACAACCGCTCTTCGGCGGTAGTTGCGAATGCGTCGATGTCACGGGGTAGGCAAGCCAACCCCGTGCTAACGTATATAACCGCTCTTCGGCGGTTTATATTCGGCGATGGCGATGGCAATCAGAAGGCGAAGGCAACCGCCGAATGGCGGTTGTATAATCATAGCCCCAGGTTGGTTTGCCTACCTGGGGTCAGTCGAGGGATAATAATCTACCGCCGAAGGGCGGTTGTATAATCATAGCCCCAGGTTGGCTTGCCTACCTGGGGTCAGGTGCGG